>Ga0126342_10007133_pt1 | contig 19911 bp, 30 predicted proteins | sample Cyp1metagenome_FD_92528 | JGI IMG/M metagenome (GOLD analysis project Ga0126342, IMG submission 92528) | Coral microbial communities from Lord Howe Island, Old Settlement Bay, Australia - Cyphastrea 1 metagenome | ecosystem: Host-associated > Invertebrates > Cnidaria > Coral ... | reverse complement strand
CATCTATGCATCTATCCATCTATGCATCTATAAATCTATGCATCTATCCATCTATGCATCTATAAATCTATGCATCTATCCATCTATGCATCTATACATCTATGCATCTATCCATCTATGCATGTAAGTCTCTGTGTGTGTCTGTCTTTCTGTGTTTCTGTATGTCTGCATGCCGTGCATATGTGTAGTGCACTGCAACGTGGCGACACGTTACGAAAGCCTATCCCAACCTGCCGCCCAAGCAATCAGCCATCCGCGTGAGACCTTGGCCCACCAGGAGAACCAGGACCAGATCAGTGGTGTGAACAGTGAAGAATGGTGATTTAATGGGATTTAAAATATTAAATAGGGTTTGGGCGATGTTTAAGCTAAAATCCTATCCAAAGCTTCTCAAAGCTTTGCTTTAAATCCGAAGCAAAATCAAATGATGGAGATGGAAAAAAAAAAACACACACAAAACTCAGCTTTCCACAATGAGCTCATTTACCTTTTCAGTCCGCAGGTCCCCCAGAAGTTCACTAACGTAGCCCACCTCAGCCAGTCACCACAACAGCATCGATTCACCGGTGGTGATTTTTTTTTTGAGGAGAACACCACTACAGCTGCTGCAGCCGTCAACAACCCAATCCTTGGGATGGCAAAGATTCCACAGTGTGGATCCTGGATACCTGCCATTGCCTGCCATGCATCATCCAGCCCAGTGCATCCCAGCGGTCCGGCCACGGCTGTGGCATGCTGCGGTCCAAGAGTCACAATGGGCAACAGCCGCTGCAGGCAGAGGAAACCGGGTGTTTCTTTGGCAACCCTTTTGGCATTGTACTTCTGATTGAAAATAGGCCTCGAACAGAAAGGCGAACTAGCGAATTATTTGGTGGGAGAACATGGAGTCTGGAAACATCCTCAAGGCACCGGCTCGAAGCTCAAGCTGCCGATCCCCAAAGCCTGCAAGAAGAAGTGGCTTCCAAATGTTGACGTGCACATTTTCCAAAGAACTAGCAAGGAAACCCCATGAACAAGTTCCGACATGAAATCGAAGAACAGGACTCTGCCCACTCTTCTGTCACGTGCGAGATCACACAATCTGCCAACGGTCAAAGAACGATGCCTTCGAACGGTCAAGAGGGCCATGTATATGGTGGTGGTGATGGTTGTCTCCTTCAGTTGGGGGAGAGCCGTGAACAACAGACTTCAGGATGGCTGGCATTTGCCATTTGCCATGTACTGGCCCTGTCCATTCCTGACATGCACCTTGCCTCTGCAATCCATATTCGACGGGGAAGCCTCGCTGCACAAAAGAGAATCTTGACGTGCTAAACTTCAGCCAACTAAAGTTGTTTCCTGGCTACAACGACCAGTTTTTGAATGCACCTGAATGTGTCGAACAAAATGCTTTTTCAGATCATTTTTGAGTGATTCATGCAGCCAATTCTATCTTTAGCTGGACTGTTATATCATATTCATATTATATTATGTTATATATATTATAGATTATATGGAATATCTTATATTATATATTATATATATATTATGTTTCCTCAAAATTTTCTGCAGCAAAAATCACAGCGAACCAAGGTCAGGTCGTCTGTAAATGGGGTGCTTGCCTGAGCGCCAGTCACAAAAAACCCGCGGTGGGATTTCCCATTGATTTCATCGTGGTCGCGAACCCTTAGCGAATGGTGTGGTTACCCGGCCTGGTAAACATACAAAAAGCGAACTGGAAAATGGCGAAATAGTGAGTTGTCCCATTAAAAATGGTGGATCTTTCCATAGTTACGTGGCTGTTTACCAGAGGGTAATCATGGTGTATAGATCTCTCTCTCTCTCTTTCTCCATTGCCATCCCGGAGGTTCAGCATCGGGCGGGGGGCAATGCCCCAGCCGAACGAAACCATGACGAATGCAATAGCACACACCAAAAACATCCAAAAACCAAACAAAGGTCTAAGGAACCGTTTGGTTTTACCACTGCTATATTGGTTCATCAAATGGGTTTGTCTGAAAGCAGGGTACCTTCAAGTTCGATGCTTTAAAACATCATCATGTGTCAATGCCCAGAAATGTTGCCATGTAGCAGGGGTTTAGATGCCCAATTTTCACATACCAAACCATTAAAAAATGCTGGCTAGGCTACATCCCATTTGATCCCCATTATGATATCCCCATGATATCACCCCATGACATTCCCACTCGAAAATCCCATGATATCTCCAACTTCTGTGGCACTAAAAAACCATCCTGGGGCATCCTGGGGATCCCAAGCAGCTTCCGAGCGTTCCAAGGACATCGCCAAAGGTTCCTGGGGTCCAATCGTTGACACTTGGCGGCATTGTTTGCCCATTTACTTCGGTGATTTACCCATTCAAAATGATTCACCATGGCTATGTTGAAGTACAAAAGGATAAATAAAGGGTGGTCTTGTCGTGATTCAATGGTGATTGAATGGGCGTTCATGGATATGTTTCATGGAATTGTTCATAAGAAAATATTCGACTCCATCCAAAAATGGGGGGATGGGCCCCCCAATATATTCAGTATGTATGCCAATGTTCATAATTTTTGGAGAGTGATGATGAACATTGATACACCATCGAATTTTAGCAAGTACCCTGCCACCCTATTTTAAGACAAATGGGGTCAATCCTACCACCCGAAGGAGAACGCAAATCAAAAATCAAATGCTACATTCTACAGTATTGTTTAAAAACAACCACTCCCCCCCCAAAAAAAAATGCAACTATATATATATGTATATATATATAATATCATATATATATATGGTACAATAATTTATGTATATATGTTAAGAATATATGTGTATAATCAATATGTCTAATTAATATTTATATATTTATAGTTTTATGCAGCTGCCCCGGCAAGACTCTGGGGACCTCCCTGGGGCTTGGACTTGCTCCGGCTCAACGAGCTCAATAAGGACCAGGCGTGTCATGAGCTGAGCCAAAATGTGATCAGTGAATAGCTTACCCTCTGGTAAACTAACGTAGCTATGGAAAGATCCACCATTTTTCATGGGTAAATCCACTATTTCGACTGGGCCATTTTCAATAGCTATGTAACAAATTACCAGAGGGTACTGGTGCTTAGTCATACACTATCCTTAGGGATGATTCCCGAAGAAAATTACTGTATTTTCAAATTATACTTCCTTAGGGAATGGATGGGAATGATCCACTGGCTAACTATCAATTTCATCATCCCAGCAACCCCCAGCAACCCATCCAGCAACCCTACGTAAAGCGCACCAGTAAGATAGTTGCTGAAGAATCAAGAGCTGGAATTTAGAAGCAACGAATTAAGGGACAAAACAGCAATGTGATTGCTTGTGATTTCATGATTTGACGCTCGTGAATCGTGGATTTAGCTCTGTCCAATGATAACAATGGGGAACATCCCAATATATTCAACATGATTCAACATGGCCATTAAAATATGGGGAAAATGATGCTTCAAACCATCAAAAATTTCGGGCGTTTTTTTGGGCGATGCTTCAAACGCACAGCAACGTGGCATGCGAATGCCACGCTGCCATACGCGGCACATGCGGCACATTGGATTGGTTTAAGGCAAAATTTTCACCGGAAATCATGGTTTTTAACATTAACTACCAGGGGTTGTCTGGTTAAAATGTTCCTGTAAACCAATCCAATGATTGATTTGATTGATTTGATTGATTTGATTGATTGATATTGATATTGATATTGGTTGATGGGTTGATAGATTGATAGATTGATAGATTCTCAGTGATAGCCCAGCAGCATCCAGCAGCCCAGCACCTCTTCCACCAAACGCCGATCAAAGTCCTGGGTCCGTTCAGCCCGGCTGGACCCGGCTGGACCCGGCTGGACACGGCCACGGCAGGACCATGCAGGACCCGTGTCATCCAAGCCCTGCACTTGGGTGGCCTGCCACAGTCTCCTGCACATATGAGAAACGAAATGAAGGATGAAGCCTGATATCATTCTAACATCATTCTGATATCTAAGCAATTCAAACATAGATCATAGATGTCATAGATTTGATCTGAGTTTGATTTGATCCGTATCCAGTATGTGTTATTCGCTGTGGGATTCTGAGATTTCATGAGGTTGGATCTGGATCAAGTATGATCAAGTTGTACCAAAATTATCCAGGTAGTCTTCGTTAACGCCAGCTGCCCCACAATTTGTGCGTCCATGTGTGTGTGTATCCGGTGTTTAGTGATGGTCTGCACTAGGCATCATCAGGAGGCCTTTCAAGTTCTTCCAGCTTGTCATCGATTTTGATATCAAGTCCTGAGAAGCGTCGGTGAATATCAAAACCAGCAACACTTGTCCCAAAAGAGAGAGAGAGAGAGATGGAAGGATGCTAAGTAGTGCTAAGTGGAGGGCTGGAAGTTTGGCTGTTCTTTGCATCAGGAGAGCCATGAGCAAGTGCAGCACTTGCCCCACCTGCAACTCTACGGAGAAAATGTTGCCCGTGAAACTCCGAACTGCCACGGAGGTCAGAATCATTCAGAATCTATCGTTGGTCATTGACTATTCCAATATTCACTATATATTTCTATAAATGTACTCTATGCTCTCTCTGCTCTATGCTCTCTATACTCTATTTTCTTTATTCTCTATGTTTTCTCTATCTGTGCTCTTGATCTATCTTTATATCTATGCATCTATCTACCATTCTCTCGCTATCTGTCTACCTTTATCTATCTTTATCTATCGTTATCTGTCTTTGTATATCTATCTTTACTTTACTGGAAGACCCGATTGTTTTCCCGGAACTGGAAACGGTTGTTGATGATGATGATGATGATGATGATGATGACCACGATGACGATGACGACGATGACGATGATGATGATAATTGCGGCATGGTTAATCTAATCTTATCTATTTATCTATCCATCCATCCATCTACCTACGGTATCTACAGGGTTCTATCTATTGTGATCTATCTATCTCTATCTACATATCTTTATATACTTAATGCAATCTATCTAATCTATCTAACTTATCTAATTTATCTAATCTATCGATTCAAAAAACTATCTATCTATCTATCTATCTATCTATCTATCTATCTGTCTATCTATCTATCTATCTGTCTATCTATCTATCTATCTATCTTTATCTATCTTTATCTATCTTTATCTATCTTTATCTATCTTTGTCTATCTTTATCTATGTTTATCTATCTTTATCTATCTATCTATCTATCTTTATCTATCTTTATCTATTTTTATCTATCTTTATCTATCTTTATCTATCTTTATCTATCTTTATCTATCTTTATCTATCTGTATCTATCTTTATTTATCTTTATCTATCTTTATCTATCTTTATCTATCTTTATCTATCTTTATCTATCTGTATCTATCTGTATCTATCTTTATCTATCTTTATCTATATTTATCTATATTTATCTATCTTTATCTATCTTTATCTATCTTTATCTATCTTTATCTATCTTTATCTATCTTTATCTATCTTTATCTATCTATCTATCTATCTATCTGTCTGTCTGTCTGTCTGTCTGTCTGTCTGTCTGTCTGTCTGTCTGTCTGTCTGTCTGTCTAATCTATCTATCTAATCTATCTAATCAGTCTAATCTGTCTAATCTATCTATCTATCTATCTATCGATCGATCGATCTATCTATCTATCTATCTATCATTATCTATCTATCTGTCTATCTATCTAGCTGTCTATCTATCGAATCTATCTATCTATCTATCTATCTATCTATCTGTCTATCATGTTCTATCATGTTCTATCTATCTTTATCTATCTTTATCTATCTTTATCTATCTTTCTATCTATCTATCGATCAATCGATCAATCGATTTATATACTCATCCATCTATCTCTCTCTCTCTCTCTCCATTTATCTCTATCTCTATCTCTATTTCTATCCGTAATTCTCTATCTTTATCCATCTATCTCTATCTCTATCTTTGTCTATCTATCTCTATCTCCATCTCTATCTCTGTAAATCTCTGACCTCCAAGGCGGTTTTAACGTAGTTACGTAGTTTTCCCTCTGAGTGTCACACGCTTGAGTGCAGAGGAGTTTGCCTTGCTGGCGCGTAAATTTCATAAATTTCTGACTGTGACCATGACCGTTGGCTGCTCGGGGTCCAGGCAAGTTGGTCCAATTGCTGCGCGCGTCGTTCCTGGCACCACTGGCACCACTGGCACCCGATGGGAACCCGATGGGATGAGACCCAGGAACGACCGGGACAGGTCCGGCGGGCCTGCAGTTCAACAGCTTCTGCAGATCCTTGGATCACGAGGTTCACCCAGCTGAGTCGCTGAGAAAAGCAATCGCCATAGATCTTGGAAAAGCTCAGAAAAAATGAGGATCGCCTGAGAGGATGCTTAGATTTGATTAGATTTGACTCAACTTATTCATGAATATATATATATAATATATAAATCAGATGCGGTGTAGAATGATGATAAATGATGCACAGTCGGGAGTGTGCGCAGAGGCACCCAAAGACCATGCACTGCCTACCATGGTCTGGTGAGAATCCTGCACAAAGGCGTAAGGCTCCTGCGATGGATACTCTTGCTGACAGTGTCCACTCTTCGCTGCACCTGGGACTTTCAGAATCACTGAGATCCCTCACTCGGTAAATATCTAATTTCTGTATTGACGCACGGAAAACCACATTCATGGTCACTAATTCCAATGTCATCCAATGTCCAAATCTCTCGAAATTTTGCCTTGGCAGTCAGGATCCTGAGATAAGCTGCTCCTTCTACTCGCTCCTCAACTTCCTCCAACTGACGAATCAACTCACGAAGAGAGGTCCGATGCCTCAGGTGGAGCAGGCGGCTGGGATCTGTACTTCTTTTTTTTCCTTGGTATGTGCTGAATTATCTCCTTAGTATATGCTAAGCTGCTGAAATAATTGTGCCAAGATATGCCACGTATATCGGAAGTTCGCATGAATATGGCCTGTCGGATCCTGTCGGCCTGTCCATGATCCAAGTCCCTTTCTTGGCACACGCCTTGAAAGTTGTTGTGTTCAGATTGAGGCGGCACATTTGAGGGAGAAGCTGCCGCAAGCGTTGTTCTTGACGCCGACCCTGCCTGAGAAGATAGCTGAGTCATGGGTGTATTACCAGACCATGAGCATTGAGCGGCCCAAGTAAAAGCACTGGCTCCAACTCCGAGCGGAAAACTCAAGAGAGGGCGCCACCGGAAGAGAATCATTATGAACAGAAAGCATCAATTTTTCAATTATATAATTGTCATTCAACAAATTCAACAAATCATTCAAAATTACTTGAACCATCTTGAACCAATACTGGGCTGCACTGACTTGAGATCTTGAAAAAGCTTGGACCCCAACACCGTGGCTCCGTCCAGCTGTCGCTTCATGTCTGCTAGCTCTGCCTGCTGCTCCAAAGCATTCACCTCAAGCTTTCAGCATCTTTCAGCGGGTTCGGGATGGCTTGTCGGGGAAAAGCACCGGGGAATCTCTTCACATCATGACTCAGTTCTCATGGATCATCATGGATCTGAGGCATATCCATGTGAAGATCCTGCTCAATTCTGCGGCATGATCTCATGATCTGAAGGAAAGCAGACGAACTGTTCCGGTTTTTTCTGGCTGACAAAGCTTTGCCAGCGCGACCAGGAATAGGCTTACACTCAGCAATTGAACCTCTCTACAGTGCACAGGCTTGACCTTTTTTGGCCGAATGGGCCGTTGGGTGATTCGGAGCGATCCACATTCACATCCTCCCTGCACCAGGACACACTTTCTGTAGAACCTTTCCCTGCCAGTGGCTGCTTCTGCCTGCATGTGTTCTCACGTCTTCACGAGGGGCCAGGCAAAGAGCTTTGGCACAAAGGACCGGCCAACACTTGAGGAGCACATGACTCCTTCAACTCTGTCCATCCATGAGCGGCTCATCATGAGCGGAGGTCTCTATAGCTTCTACAGTGACAAACAGAGCTCTGCTCAATGCCTTCCTCAATGCCAAGGCATACCAGGCATTCGGCGAAAAGATCTGCCAGAGAACGATGGCCTCAGCCAGAAGACGAAGAAGATGCAATTTTTCGCTGTGCTCTGCAAAGCAATGACGGCTTCCACTATGACTGCGTTGACTTTGAACATTGTCGTGCTATCCTACTCGGCCAAGCCTGCAGTCTAGCGGCCCATAATTTTACGATGCTCCTGCTCCTGAGCGATCTCGGCCAAGCTCCTTGCGATGGAAAAGTGCTCGCAAGCTCCCTTCCTAGAGTACGCAAACTTGAGATAGGCCTCTTTGAGCCAAAGGCGCATGTGGAACATGGCATGGCAAAGCCAGGTGGCGATGAAACGGATGTGTCGTGGGAACCACTCCAGCTGAGCCTGCCCTGCTACAGCAGCATCTGCATACAGCAAGAATCGCTCAGTTGGCTTCCCACCGAGATCCCTATGGAGTGCTGCAACTAAGTGCATGGTGCGCATCACCATCAACATGTCAGCTGGTAAACGTTCTGCAAGCATGCCAAGGCCAGACATTGCGAAAGACGCCGCGCTGGATTCTTTGGGCAGCAAGCCTGACTCCATCAGCTGCTTTTTCAGCTTGCCTTTCTCGTCCAAAGTGATGGGCTGCCCCAAGCCTGCTTTTGTACTCCTAGAACGATTCGTGAAGTAGATGGGGAGCAGTTCGGCAGTGCTTGGATCGATCCCCAGGATAGCTGCGCTTGACAGCAATAGCACATCATCTTGCAAGACCATGCCTTGCCACAAGGAACACATTGCCAGGCGACGTTTTTTCGAAAGATTACAGTAGAGTCCATGGTCAAGAATCACCAGCCGTGTTTCTGCTGCCGTTTTGCCTATTTCTACCAACAAATTGCCAGGATGAGGGTCGCAATGCACAAAGCCAGAGGAAAAGCACATGGCCCCAAAAGCTGCTGCCAAGGTATGAGCTGCAGATCTAGCTGTCATCAAGGCTTCCTTTTCGCTGTCACTAAGAACAGCATCTGCCTGGGGCTTGGAACCTACCTTGCGCACTGCTTCGGTCAGCCTGCCGATTGGCAGGCCACGTGAGAAATCCATCACCAGCAGCTTTGGACCAGTCAGCTCAGCATGCACACGAGGGACATGGACATTGGCACGCAATGTCTGGTGAAGTTGGAAAAACTCTCGGCAACGAGTGGCATGTTCGGCTTCTTCTAGGAAATTGAGCTCGTGTGCTACGTTCCTCTCAAATTCTTCAATGGCCCAGGCCATGGAAAAGCCTTCCTCTTTGAACAATCTGCTCAGAATCCCATTTAAGCACCTGACAATGAACAGGTCACTGGATACAACCGCTTCAATCCCACGATGTTGAACCTTAACAGCTACTTCTGCTCCGTCAGATAGCCTGGCACGATGCACTTGGGCCAAGGAGGCGCTACCAACTGGTTCTCGGTCAAACTCCGCAAAAATGCCCTGGGGACCTGCGACCTCATCAAGTTCTGAGAGCTTCAGCTGAGTTTTCACTACATGCATCACATCAAACCAAGATCCTGCAGGGGCTTGGTCCTGCAACGACACCAACGCCTGCACGTATTCGGTTGGCACGGCTGGCCCCAGAGTTGCAGCATGTTGGCCCATCTTCACAAACATCCCACCGTTGCAGCTGCACATTCGCAGCGCCATCTCGGCACACTCACGGTGAACCTTTGACCTCTGCACTTCGTAGAGTTTGGCATCTCCAGGCCACGTCCATGCCAAGCGTTTGTACCTTGCAGCGATGCGTGCCGCGCAAACGGCGGCGCGCACGGCCCGGCGGCTGCTGAGAAGGCAATCCCGGGATCTCCGGCGCTGTTCGGCGGTGGAAATCGCAGCAAGACCAACTGCCGAGAAGCAGAGACACGACTGCTTCAGCCGACGCATGGCACAAAAGGCGTCAGTCTCATGTCATGCCCAATCCCTCTCGACAAATATGTTCATAATATATAATAATTATATGTTTACCCCCCAGTCTCTGATACTTGCATATCTGAAAAAGGTACAGTAAATGGCAAGAAAACTGCATGATGTCAAGTCTTGGTGTACTTGGGGAACTCTTCATGCGGACATGCTACCGCAAAAATGATCAAACAAAATGTGACAGAATCAAAAGAATCACAAAGAATCCAGCAGCGTGCGCAAGTTCACTTTAATCAATCATGATCCTTCAACTTAGCCTTCAACCTCAGAGAAAATCCATGAAAATCCCACTTGCCTATTGGCAAACCGGTCTGAATAGCATCAGCATCCTCTGGTTCACTGCAGCAAACCCCGCAATTTCCAGGCCCCTGAGGAAGGCACTCGGAAGCTCAGACTGGAATCGCCCAAGGCTCCCTGGGCTGGATGCAGCTGCATGACATGCAGCATGGCTTGCAGGGCCCTCACTGACTGAAATTCGCTGAGCTCAGTACCAGCTCCGCCATGGTGAATAAAGGCTAAAACAATGGCTGCAGAATGTGGTCCAAACAAAATCATGTCATTCATGTTATGCTGTACTCCTCTACCACCGAAAGTGAGCATGCCTATCTCTCTCTCTCTATGTATATATATATATGTGTGTGTGTGTGGGTGTGTGTGATTGTATGTGTGTGTGGTCTCTTTTGGTGCATAAAATTGCGTAAATTGACCACACTGATCTCTCTCTCTCTCTCTCTCTCATTACCGGTATTGACATCAGGATCATACTAGGTCCATCAAAAAATATTCGTGAGGTCCATGTCATGCGGGTAGTGAGTCCAAAATGTTGCAGTCACTATCTTGTCCTTCCCTTGCTTAAGTTTTAGGGCACACACTCATCACTCATCTCTGAACCCTAACGTGGCTATGCTATTCTTCAGCCTCACAAGCTAAAGCCAACGTCTTTCGGTGGAATGAGAGCTAAAAAAATCGTTTCTAAGGCCAGCATCATCCCGAGAATCCCTCACAATCATGTATCAGCTCTAGGTTCACGAAACTCGGGCTTTATTGCCTCTTCTCGGCGATCAAGCACACCAGTTGACTCTGGATTCTGACCAGCCCAAGAAATTTGGAAAATGTCAACGTCACGACGTCTGCCCTTTCCTGTCACTGACCCTGGCTCCTCTTGTCTCATTGGTCACTCATCAGCTTTGTTGGCAAAGCCGCCGGAGCTGCCAAGCTGTATCGAGCTGGTGCCTGCATCACGAAGTCCCTTGCAACAGTTGCACTGTGAAGTGGAGCTGGAAGCCATTTGAATCATTTGAGGTTCTGAAACCGGGAGGTTCAGCGGTTCAGCCCAGGGGCCCAGCTCAAAGAGTCGACTGCAAAAAACGTATCTTGGGAAGCCGATCGCGCCGCAGCGCCCAGCTGTCATGGATTCTTGCACTGTCAATTCACCACTTCGAATGTGTCAAACTCCAGGACTTCAGGGCCCGTGCTCCAAGCGACGGAATGATTCATCAGAAAACACATGCAAGTGCCTTGCTGCATGAGGTTCTGCTCAGGCTGCTTGTCAAAGATGCTCGCATGTGCACCCACAAACTTCAGCATAGGAGCCCTCTGAATGAGCTCTGAAACCCAGGCAGTGTCATTCTTATAAAGCCACCGTGCCACGTGAAAGCAGGCAACATTTGTCTCATTCCAGTTTTGCTCAACACCCCCTAGCTCACGAATCCAACCAATAGCAGCATCTCCTGAATGTAAAGCGGTAGCTGTTTGCCAACGCTGCCGAGCAAAGGGATCAGAATCAATCAGCCATTTGAAGCAGCAATGCATCGTAAGGTAATTGGTCTGATCTTCCCTCATAGCCTGGAGGTCGATATCTTTAAACATGCCGCTGGCAAGCAAGCCACCATCCTGAGTTGCATCCGTGCGACCCTTCCAGAACTGCAGGAAAGCAGCGTGCCATCGTTGCATTAGTTCGCTACATTTTGGACTTGCCAAAAACCAATTCTCCACAAACTCACCTCTGTTGGTGTGGTCTGAACGTCCGAACTTGGGATAGTAAAAGGCCTCTAGGTCTATGTCAGTTGCTGAACTGCTCAAGTTCAGCCAATCATCCAGCGGCTTTGTGCACACCACGCTGATGTCCACGTATACACCCCCATGTCGGGCTAAGAGTGCGAGGCGAACTGCATCAGACAGCACGTCCCAACGGAGGTACTGCCACTTCTCTGGCACGTCACTGGTGGCAATGAAGGAAAAACATGAGGAAACGCTCAGCAAGACTACGCGCCAGGCGGGGTTATTGCAGACCCAGGATTGAATGCAGGCTCGCCTGAAGAAGCCCAAGCCTTTGCCATCGCCCTGCGCCCAAAACATCCAGATGATGCGCGGAAACGCGGACTGAGATAGCGGTGCGTGCCGTCCTCACACCGCGAGAAATATTGGTTTTGGGCTCTGCGAAATGGCCACAAATGGCCTCCTTCCCCCATGTTTGCCAGAAGGGGATCAGAATGGATCAGAGGGGTTTTTCCAATGGTTACAACTTCACCATCTTTCTATAATCTTTCTGACATCTCTGACTATGGATCCTACGGGATCCTACGGGATCCTACGGGATCCTACGGAGCTTGACCCATCCCCTCCTGGCAGCGGCCACTCCGTCAGCGGAAACAACGGGCAACGACGAACTGTTCTGCGGACCAGCTGCGGCGGACGCCAAAAGCCCGCCGTAACCACAAAAGCCTCCAGTGATTGGCCTTGCACTGGGGGGTCACTTGTTGCTGGCTTGCACATCATGCAGATGGATGGAGATAGTGGGATACAACTAGATTAGATTAGATTTCCATTGGATTGTGATGTAATTTTGATTTGAACTTAGATTTGAAGCTTCATTTCGATGGATAGATAGATGATGATAGATATATAAATTTATATAGATCTATAGACAATTGGATACTTCACTCGCATGCACGCACAACGGTCCAAGCAAATCAGACAAGTAATTTCAGTCCTTACCAGTCTGAGCCTGGTGGGCGCAACCCAAGTGGGTGATAGATGGCAATGATAATCAATATATAATGAAATATCATATCCCAGTTGTAGATAGCTTATATATAGTATATAGGTTATAAACATTTATAAACCACTTTATACATTATATGAATCATATATACATATATACATATATATATATACTTCTACATTATGTAGGTTGTAAACCACACTACCCTCTGGTAAACATACAAAAAACTATGGAAAATCACCATGTTTTATTGGGTAAATCACCTATTTCTATTATTTAACTATGGCCAGCCCAGCCACGCGACCAGGAGATGCTCTCGGGCGGCAGGCAGCGCCCGGTGGCCACGAAGTCAGGATGCACAGCCGTGAGGTCCCACATCACCTGCGCCATGGCAGTGTCAAGCATGGGGAAGCCCTGGAACTACCCTCCGGTAAACTAACAGTTCGCCATGGAAAACGATGGCCCATAGAAATAGATGGCTCGGTTTACCGGTTTACCGTTCTTAAAAATGGTGATTTAAACCATGGCGAACTGTTAAATAACCAGAGGGTAATTGGATGGTAAGTGGATGGTTTATGATGGTTTATGATGCTGGGAAAATCAAACCCAATGAGATCTGTGAAACGATTCTTCTGTCACCAACATGAAGGGAAACAATGGAAACAAAAAAATCCTCGTGCATCAGAAATAAAATCTCTGCAAACACTGAGAAGGGCACGTTCAACAGTCTCTGCTGTGAAGCCTCCTTAGCTGGTCATTCTGTTGCCGTTGCAGCCCTTTTTCACCACCGCATCGATTGCAGTATCCACAGCCAAGGGTCGGAATCGTCTTCGAGCTCGAGCTCAAACCCTTTGGGTAGAGGAAACAGGCCCCGCAGACAACGCTGAAATCTTTCAGGTGCCACGGCGGCCACGGCGGTGGCTGCTTCTTGCGCAAGCCTGGTCAAAACGCAGCACACATGACAGCAAAATGATGATAAATGATGATAAATGATGATAAATGATGATAAATTATGCAAATGCGTAGCAAGGATTAGCAAGGTACCAAAGCCTCGCGCAATCTAGCGCGCTTTCGTTGAATTTCATTGTGAGCATTGGGTTGCAATGACTTGGAGCCAATCCCAAAAACTTTGCAGTTGAGATCTGATCAGCTGCCGAGAAACTGCTCTGGTGTCGCATCACACCTAGGGCTGCGTCCAAGAGAAGTCAGCAGCTTTGCCAATGCCCAAGTCGCATCTTCTTTCCTCAGGCTCTGCATCTGGATCGCCAGTAATTTTTCCTCAGTCGGCGCAATCCTGTCAATATCCGTCGATATTCGGTGCACTTCCAGCAGGTGATCTGAACGCAATGTATGCTATGTGACTGGACTCCATCATGTCAAGTAGCGCTACAGCCCAGGGCATACCACCAGCCAGGCGGTATGACCAACATCTGGCCAGCCTCAGTCTGCCCCCGCTAAAAGATACTTGCAACTGGGGCTATCAGTCCAGTTGTACATCCATATCATGTACCCAACACACATCCAAATGTATTTAGTACACATCCATACCGAAGATATATCCATATATCCTGCCTATATCTTTATTTGTCTATTTATATGTGTGCATCTATATGTTCATATATATATATATACGTATATACATGTGTGTGTGTATGTATTTATGTATGTATGCATGCATGTATTTTGTGTGTATATACATATACATATATATATATATATATTATCATTGTTATTATTGTTGTTATTCTTGCTATTACTATTTTACTATTATTATCTATTATTAGCATGTCATATTATATTATATATATACACCATTATATATATATATTACATATTCTATTCCACATATATCTTCCATCTGCCCGTCTAAACTAAGACCCCACGCCGGAATGGTCAGCCAATCCTTGGATGTCGGAGCCACCGGAGCCACCGCCGCATCGCCCAAGCCCGAGGGCAGCGCGTGGATGGGCGCGGCAGCGCTCAGCTGAACGGTGGCACTACCCAGAAGCACCAAGATTTGGGTGCCTCATGGAGGAAATGCTCATGGACTCATGGAAGTTAAGAAATAATGTGGGTAAAACCATGGTAAAACAATGCCATGTTTACCTCCCATGACTGGGAATGGTTTAATTATAGCACCTATATAATACAGTAAAATGGTGATGACTGGGGGATGGTTCATTATTGTTTCACCCACATGAATGGAAATTCATCATGGAAGATCTACCGCCACCATCGCCATCCCAAGGGTCCAGCGGAGCTGAAGGCGAGCAGGTGGCCCAGCCAAACCGGGAGCAAATTCTATGAATCAAATATTTGTTAGACTGCTAATGGAAAATATAGTTCATCATCTGGTCATTGGAATTTCAGAATCCTTAGATGAGCTGGTGGCCAACCAAATTACTGAAATGGATTATTAGAACCACTTATATAACTTAACTCGCCCAGCATTCATATTTACATATTTGTATATAGTACTGCTTAATGTGGAGAGTGAAAATTGCCGTTCTGAATCAGGAGGCTCCAGCAAATTGGGTCGCGTCGCCAACAGCTCAAAGCCCCAGCAGTCGCAAACCACAAGGCGCAACTGGATGGAGGTCCAAGCTCAACAAAGCACTTCAACATGTCTCGATCACCTGAGGAGAGCGCGATGGAAGCCTGCCACTTTTTGTCAACAGGACTGTGAAGACGTATTATATGTGTATATACACACATATATACCCTCTGGTAATTTAACATAGCTATTGAAAATGGCCATTTATAGTGGATTTACCCATTAAAAATGGTGATTTTCCATAGTTATGTTAGTTTACCAGAGGGTACTACAATATAAAGCCACCATTTTTTCAAATACCTCCCAATCAGTTCACCCTGTTTTCGTTTTTTGGAATGTGTTGGATCTATTTTAATGAGTTGGGCATCCATATGGCTGCTATTTAACATAAATAAATAAAATAAATATAAATATATATATTATATATATATATATGTGTGTGTGTATATTATATATATATATATATACGACCAAACAATTTCATACATGCCGATGACTCAGCTCACACATTGTGTCGGGCCGCAACCAGGCAGTTCTGAAAGGCCGAAGTCATCCATCGTGGCTACCAATGTCTCATCGCAAAGCCACATTGGTGAGGCCGATCTGGCTGTGGACGATGGAAAACAGGTACTACATGGTACTACAATATACCGAATATACATGATACCCACAAACTCCTGGTGTACCAGGGTACCAGAACCCATGAATCAACTTAATCAACTTAATCAACTCAACTAATGGATTTTGATGGATTTGGGGTCCCACAATGTCCCACACCTGAGAGCATCCAGATCCCTCAAGGCTTCTTTGAACTTCTTCCGCCGGAGGGTGGACTGCGTTCCGCAGCGTTGCTCTTCATAGATGACTTCCACGTCGGCTGCGCGCTGCGCCAAACAGCTCAAGAAAAATGCTGCACCGCCTGCACCGCATAGATGGTGCGAGACTGGAAGAACTTGTGGACCTTCATGGAACCTGGAAGACAAAGAAATGTGAGGAATGCTGGTGGTTTCTACCCAGAAAAATATGTTCGACAGGATCGCCATCCCATTTTCTATGGTGAAAATACATAGCTGAAACCACAACCATAACCAATCAGATTATGCAATCTCATCAAACCTGGTTTTGTTCTACAGAAACGCTGTTTCTCTTGGTACCAGAGTCCTGCCACTTTTTGTTGTTTTCAATGGATGGGTTTGGGTTTGTGTAAGGGAAAATCTACCGGAAACAATTGTTTTTACCACCATTTTTAGGGTTTCCTGGACATTTTCCATCATTTACCCCTCATCCAATTTTAAGATGGTTCCATATGTTTCCCTCATTTTCCCAGCACTCTCTCTCTCTCTCTCTGTCTCTCTGCCTTGCAACTGCTAGTAAATGAACCCCTTGTGGGCCCCAAAAATGAATACATGCAAAAAAAAAGCTAGACTGGGATTTAGGTTTTTGGGATATCTATTGTTTTTGGAACATCTTGGATGATGGATCTGGATCCAAGATTTCTGCCCTGGATCCAAGAAGAGCTTTTTGAAAATCTTGGATCCTTGCACTTTGAGACTTGATATTTTCACGTCTGAACTCTTTTCAGGCTTGAGATTCTCAAGTCAAAGAAACTGAGGTAAAACCAAAAAACAAAGCATGAACTTCAGACCAAAACATTCTCTGAAAAGTTTTGGTTTTTGTTGTTTGTGGTTTTATTCCAGGTTTTGTTGCAAAGCATATCCACATCCTTTATATAAGAGTAGCAGCAGTAGGTTCAGCAAGATATTGCATAATTCTAAATTTGGCTGGACACTATCCAGGTGTCCATTTTTTGATAGTTTGCGCACCCTTAAAACATCTTAAAACCAGGGGAAGAAATACAAGACAGCCAAGACTAGAAAATATAATAAGTAAACAAGTTTCAGCATGGACTTTGAAGCTTGTTGTCAAAGAAAAATTCTCCAATATAGGCCTTGTGCAGCAAAATGTTCAAAGAATATGACATTCCTAGCATAAAGGCGCATCATTCCTTGCATAAAGTAACATCATTTTGTATAGTCTCATCATGTGATAGAGTGCAACATTTATTTGAAAGAACTACGGAGATATGTTCAAAGAGACTTACAGCTGTGCGAAATTATGAAGGAGTGCAGCATTTCATTGAAAGGAATATAGTCATTTTCAAAGAAACTTACACCTGTGCAAAGTTCTGTTAAAGAGGCAAAGAAAAATATGGAAGCAGGACCGCATTACAACAAAATGGAATCCTTTAAGTAACCATTTTAACCGATTATGGTGTTCCTTAAAGAAAGTGTTGGTGCAAGTATGTGCAAAGCCTCCTTCACAAGGGAGTGAACGATTTGATTGAAAATTATCCAATAATACAAAGAAACATTACTATGAAGTAGAACCCTTGGGTGTATGTAGTATCGTTTGAAAGATACAGTTCATGCAGTTCATGGGTGTCTGTATGCCATATATGCAATATGCCCGTCCATATTATATGAGTGAAGCACCTGAACAAAATAGGCAGCATATCTGGCAGAGAGGCACCGCATTCTGGGATGAGGCACCGTCTCTAGTTGTTCGAAAGAGCCAGGTGTTGCACCTTTTCGGAAGTTTCAAGTTTCACTCATCGGACTCCCAAAATGACCAGAAGACAACTGTCGTTCAGAAAAAATGAGAGTGAGGCTGAACTTCATCAAAGGATGTATTACATTGCATCTTTCCACAATTGTTTTTTTTCTGCAAGGATGCTGCTTCTTAGTTGAGGGAATACCTTGTCTTCAGGGCAATTATTTTGCAGAAGTTAGGTCTTTCCTTAAAAGATTGTCATACAAGAAAAATGAGAGGAAGGCTGAGCTCCATTAAAGGATGTATTTCATCTTTCCACATTCATAATTTTCTTGCAGGAGCACCCGCCACCCCAGGGACCATCCTGTCTTCAAGGCAGGTTGTATAAGCAGCATGTTCATTTAACAACAATCTTTCTTTTTCAAGGAATGCTGCAATGAGCATCAACCATTGCACTTTTTCACGGCAATGCTCAATGTTAATCACACAATTGCATATGGTGTAGGAATCTGGCGTTTTGAAAGAATTCTGTGTGATTGAACGAAGGCTGAATAATTTGCTGAAAGGAAAAATGCGCTTCTTCAGAAAGGAACACTGCATGTTTAGAGGAATGCTCTATATTTTGTAGGGATACTGTTTCTTTAAAGGTCTTACAAATTTTACATGATCAAGGTCACTGCATAAATTGAAGTAATTATGCAGTGAAATTCATCATGCATGTCTCTGGAAGAGCATCAAAAGTATATCTTAGGGGGGGGCTAGCGAATATACATACATACATACATATATAATTAATTACTTCACAAACCAAAACCTTTTAAAATAAAGGGTGCACCAAAAACCCGATGTTTTCGAGGAAAACCAGAGGTTTTGCTGTTTTGCCTTCAGCCCATTTACCAAAGTTTGGTGCAACGATTTCATTTTCATTCCCAGTTCACGATGTTCCCTCACGGACCATGCAAAATTTGGCTCCCATACAGGCCGATCAAACCCACTAAAAAATAATGGGTTGATACAGGTAAAATATGGGTTTAGTAACTAGTACGGGTTCAGTACGGGTTTGGGAAACCCGAGGTTTCGGCACAAACCCGAGATTCCTGTGCCAAAAATATGGGCTAGTACGGATAAAGTATGGTTTCAGTACGGGTTCAGTACGGGTTTGAGTTGGAGCCTTTTTTTTCCGCACAAGAATCCTTCTTCCACTCAATTTTCTTCTGCAACAGGCCGGATTATAGTTGTTCCCATCATCTTAATGTTCACAAGTTGCTTTAAATTGCAGGATTTGAGCCAAAACCCGATGTTTTCACAAGAAACCGTAGGTTTTGCTGAGACTTCGGCGAAGCCCGAGGTTTGTCTGCAAACCCTTTACAGTAAGTTTACTAGCAGCTAAGGGTATATGTGTGTATATATATATATATGTGTGTACTTATAATATAATACAATATAATATAATATAATATAATATAGTATAATATAATGTAATATAATATAATCTAATATATTATAATATAATATAATAGAATAGAACATAATATTATAAAATATTATGTCCTATAATAAAATTGAAAAAAATGCAATATAATACCATATAAATATAAATATAAATATAAAATAAACTAATATAATATAATATAATAGAATATAATATTATGTAATATAATATAATATAAAAAAATGAAAAACATACAATATAATACAATATAAATGTAATATAATAGTACAATGTATAATATTCCATAATATAGTAAAATCTAAAAAAAAAAACAATATAATACAATATAAATATAATTATAAAATATAATATGATAAAATATATTTTAATAAAATATTATATATGTATAAATAATATAATATAAAATAATATAATATAATATAACATAATATAAT
>Ga0126342_10007132_pt1 | contig 19911 bp, 16 predicted proteins | sample Cyp1metagenome_FD_92528 | JGI IMG/M metagenome (GOLD analysis project Ga0126342, IMG submission 92528) | Coral microbial communities from Lord Howe Island, Old Settlement Bay, Australia - Cyphastrea 1 metagenome | ecosystem: Host-associated > Invertebrates > Cnidaria > Coral ... | reverse complement strand
TTCTTTCTTCTGAGACTTTCTCTTTTTTGATCTTCTTTCTTCTTCTCTTCTCTTCGCTGACTCTTCCCATCTCTGCTTTTCATCTGTCCATATTGTCGGAAGTTTGACTTCTAAACTTCCTTCGATTACTGTGTTATTAACAAAAAATGTTTAGCCAACAACATGCTGGCATTTGACTGACAAAAAAAGGTTTAATCAACATTCATGGATGTTTCCCAGCCGTGCAATAAATCATGACTGGCGAGGGGAACAATCCCCAAACATCGGTTCTTCTATGTTCGTGAAAAAATGCATTTCGCCCAAATGTAGTGCATTTATGTGCATTTGCCACCTGATAGGTTCAAAGAAACCCTAACAGACATAAGGCAATGTACCACAATGTACCACTTACAAAAGGTCCCCTAAGAGTTTTGAAGTGAAGTTTTCACTAATTATCCTCCAACATCCCTTAAATAGGTCGTAAACAAGTTGCTAAATCCCTGCCCATGAGTGCTTCCTACTGGTGTTTTCAAGTAATGGAGAGCCCCTGATAAAATCTCACTTGCGAAACTGCTGAGACGCGACATGTTTTTCAGATTTTTGCACCTGGCATTATGAAATTTGGTCGAATTGGGCACTAGGTCCGATGAGTTTGTATGCCCTGAACGGCTGTGCTGTTCAATCTTCTTGGCAAAAAAAAACACATTCCTCTGCTTGCCTGCAACATCTATAACTAACCTGCACCTGACTGGGTGAACTAGCCCTTTTATTCCCCAGCGTAAAACTTTGGGGTCCCATTTTTGCTTGTCAAAATTGTGCGTTTTCTATAGCCATTTCAAGATGACGGTTCCTGAGCCAACCATGAACCCCCATGTGATGACTTTTCGGAATCTCGGAATCAGGTACCTGCAAACCCCATGGTTTAGCATCACTTGCCCTATTTTATTAATTATTATCGTGATGTACCCTCTGGTAAACTAACATAACTATGGAAAATCACCAGGTTTAATGGGAAAATCCACTATAAATGGTCATTTTCAATAGCTATGTTAAATTACCAGAGGGTATCATCATTTTTTGGACAATCCCACACCCTCCACGGCAAGGGTCTCCGGACATAGCGTCTAGGGGTCCACTGTCCATAGGCTTCAAGCGAATCAGAAACCTTCATTGAATCACGCTCACGAAATTGGGACTGGGATGCAGTATGTTTGAAAAAATGAAGGTTTTACAATTTAATAAATCGACGTGTGAAACGACACAAATCGGAATTCATCTGAAAAAACCTGAGAATTAAGCAACAAAGGTTGTAATCAACAACTAATTCAGTGAATAATAGTGAATATCAACACAATGGATACAACTATGGGGACTATTTATCAACACAATGGATACAACTATGGGGATACGGCCAATGGATAAAACTAATAATATCAACTTAATCACTGCACTTGGCCGTTTTTCAACTCCATAAACACTGCGGGATCTTTTCCGTGGTGATTTCACAATGGGAACGTCATCGTCAGATTGATATGATCCTGGATGAGAAACTGTATATACACAGTGGATAGATACCATATACATCCATATACAAGTAGATTTTCATCGTATATAGTACAAGGTATGCACGTCCGACGATCATTTCCGGTTGAAACAAATCAATATTTCTTGGAACATTTCCAATAATATATCCCAATGTTTGTTCAATTCACATAGCATCCACATGTACAATTGTGAGAGTTTAGATCTATTCAATATATATCATATACCCAAATATTTTCTATACAATAGATATCCAAATATGACATCCACAGATATACACGCTCTAGTATTTCAACATATACGTGGCCATTTAAATTTATAGTTGGTTGATTGACCGATTGAACTTATGGCGATTTTCCAGATGTTAAAGTACTAGAAGGTATCATTCCATGGAAATCCCGTTAGAATCCCATTAAAATCGAATTAGCATCCATTAAAATCCCATTGAAATCCCATTAACATTCCATGAGCATCCCATTAACATCCCATTAAAATCTCATTACCTTCTGGTAAACTAACATAAGTATTGAGAATCACCACCTTTAATGGGTAAATGCACTATAAATGACCATTTTCAATAGCTTTTTGTATGTTTACCAGAGGGTAAAATCCATGAAATCCTCATTGAATCCCAACGCTCAAGTCATATCTGGAATGGGCTGCCGCCTCAATCGTGGACGCCTTCGGAGGCCAGCCATCAGCGGATGCCACTGGTGGAAGACCTGGGGACCATTGATTAAGCTACTTGATCGGTATGTAGTTGTAACATTTAAGGGAGAAACTGGTGACAATCCATGTATATATATATATATGTATATATATGTATATATATATGTATATATATATATATGTATATATATATGTATATATATACACATATACATATATACATATATACATATACATTCATATATATATATATATATATATATATATAAATTACACAATATACTAACAAGATCTAACAATCAACAATGTGATGTTGGGGGTTGTCTGACTAAACTATGGGAATACAAAACAACTTCACTGATTGATCATCAGTTTATCGTTGATGTATTGCCATAGATTGAAGGCATACCTCATGTTCAAAACAAAACCATAACAATCACGGATCCAAAATGCGGAGGGGATATACTACAATTCAACAAGAAAGTGCGATATAATATGATATAATATAGTTACAATAGTTACAATCCCATTAACCATATATATATATAGTTACTAAATACACTAAATAGCCATTAAACCGACACAAAAAAAATCGTTACTTCGAATCCCACTTCCGGATGAGTTAGCCACTGGTTACCACCAGGTGCCCAAATGAACAGATCCATGAAACTAGTAGTACACATCTCAAATAAACAAATGACCTATTACCATTGCTGGTGAACGTAGATATTCCCATTGATACCAAAAGACTAAGGATTAAAGTATCCATCTAAGATTGACCTAGTTATACAGTAGTCATTATTAATCTGGTTGGTGGTTTCAACCCCTCTGAAAAATATGAAAGTCAGTTGGGATGATTATCCCTTATATTATGGAAAAATAAAAATGTTCCAAACCACCAACCCGTAATGATGATCTATTTTATTGTTACAGTAATCAAATGAATTGCGAGCAAACATGTTTCTCGGATGACAAATGCGATCATACTTGGCAATATATATATAGATACAATATAGTTTAGCATAAATATTAGTAGTAATAATACAGTAAACACACAAACCTAGCTCTATCCGAATTCGGGACATATCTGACTGTCACGCCGTTAGAACTGACTCTGAGAGTTGATGAGATTTGTAGACTTGGTTGGGAAATCTGCAAGACCACCCCCCCAATCAATGTTGGGAGTACAAACCATGGTTCATTTTGTGAAGATTTTCGACCGGACAAACCAATCCCTAAAAGCCATTGGTAATTTTAGAGATGAGAACTCAGAATATTTGAGATCGATGGGTTTCTCTGAAAATAGCATCCAACAAAGGGTGGTTGCAAATCTCATGTTCCCTATATTTCACACGGTTCTTCCGGCTCTTCCGGGCCCCTGCTTTTTGGACCCCCAAAAATCATGATCCTAACTCCAGCAGCCTCTCTGCTGAACTTTTGAACTGGCTTAGCAATGAAATTATCATTCACTACTGAAAATCCTTCCATTCAAGTCCATTCGTTTAGTCGAAATTTCGTCTTTTATTGTTGAAAATCCAACTGTTTGTTGGTTAAACATGTTCAAATCCAATAATAAACCCTCCCCCAAAATCACCATTTTTATATATGGGTCATTCCCAAATGCTAGTTGTTTGTCGCATTGGCTTTCCCACAACAGTTATGCATTCTTCATCTACTGTTGGTTATATACATTTACTATTAACCATGATTTATTCACCCATCATTAGTCATTTTGTGATGGGTTTTCCACATTATCCCAAATGAGCTCGATCATGTCATTAACTATTATCAATGGATTGGTTTAAGGGAAAATCTACAGGAAACCATGGTTTTTACCATCAAATATAGAGGTTTCCTGTACATTTTCCCATCATCCTCTATGACATTAACTACTATATTCATGGCAAAGTTGCCATTTTCCTGGCTTGATTCAATTCATCACCAAAATTCGTCAATTTATTGGCTGCGACGCGGCACGCGTTGCCATCGCCTCATTGGTGGGAAAAATGGGTTGTCGGTGATCCGGCACGTTGATGTGCACCTGCAGTGATCATCGATCGTTGAGATGGGAAGAGCATGGGAGTTACCCTCTGGCTATTTAACATAGCCATGGGAAATGGCCCATTTATAGATGGTTTACCTGGGTTTACCTATTAAAAATGGTGATTTTCCATGGCTATGTTAAATAACCAGATGGTAAATGGATTGAATCTGGGAATATGATGGCGACTTATTGTATACATGGGATGAAAAATGGCAATATCATGGGATTCAATGGATATCTATCATTGCGTGAATGTCTTCTAAAGTGTTTGGCATTATTACTCTGACTGCATTACTAATTCACTCACCTAGAAACAGCTCATAAGTGACGTCACAATGGTCCTCCGACCATCATGGCTTTCCAAACATAATGGCTATGTATATGTAGCCTGTGGTAAACGTTTACATAACTATGGAAAGATCTCTCATTTTTAATGGGAACACTCAGTATTTCTATGGTCATTTTCAATAGCTATGTTAACTTACCAGAGGGTATGTAAGAAAAACTATTGAGCTACTGTTGATCATCTTCCAATGGCAGTCTCCAGCTTTTGACCATGGGGATTATAGAGAATCGGGCGTTTGAACCACAACTGGGGATCTAACCAGCAATAACCGTGATTTCAACAACAAGACTTGGTGTTCTGGGAACAATGTGTGCTGGAACACTCATGAACACTCTGAGCAAAGTAGGCATGCCAAGAAAGAAGTGGATGGGAACCCACAAACTGCTCCTCCTCCTCCTCCTCCTCCTCATCGTCATCGTCATCATCATCAAATCTTGCGGAACTTGCCGCGCATACCATTTCCCTGAGTTTAAGTGTGTAGTTCAAAAACTCAAGTTGCCGCGTGAAATACGGGCTTCGATCATCCACTTAAATATCAGGCATCACATATAATCATATTGAAGTAAGGGACCATATATAATATTATATAATCATATCAGGCATATAATCATCTATAATCATCTATAATCATCTATAATCATCTATAATCATCTATAATCATCTATAATCATCTATAATCATCTACAATCATCTATAATCATCTATAATCATCTATAATCATCTATAATCATCTATAATCATCTATAATCATCTATAATCCTCCACTATATAATCATATCATCCACTATAATCATATTGAATTGTAGAAATAGGGCCGGGGGAATTCCCCAAAAACAAAACTACCAGTCGGCCCCATCGAATACGGCCGAATCTTCAGGGACTTAATGAAGTTTTTGGGAAACTCCTAGCCTTGGTCTGCTTGATCCATATACAATTTTTAATGGGAAAACTCACTATTTCTATGGTGATTTTCAGTAGCTATGTTAAATTACCAGAGGGTATAGTATACATATATATATATACATATTCGCATCATGTGTCCTATATGGTATGATTCAAAACTAATGACTGTTTTGTTTGCAACATCACGATCATTCTGATTACAATGATTGTATGAGCATGATGTTTCATAATCATTATTTCTTGCTGTGTATATGTATTTATATTTATATATATATATCTTATTTACACTACTATTTCAACATGTCAACTAACCTCACCAGGAAGCCTGGTAGGTGGGATCTACGGTGTGGAAAAAGATCTGGTAGATCTTGGACCTGGCACGTCTCGGCCGAGACCGGAATCAGCTCTGATGGAAAAGTTCTTGGGGAACTTGGGCTCAACCATGAGTTGCCCATATGCTCCATGTATGGAATATGAATCCCTACATTTACCCCAAAAATCAACCAGTTATGTAGGTAAATATTCCATACATGGAGCATCTGGGTTGACTAATTGAAGTTACATCTAATACGGCTTGGAGCATAAATTTTCACGAATTCATGGTGATAGAGTATTAGATATAATGGGGAGTTATAGGGATTGAATTAACCAGTGGGTATATATATATTGCTGATACCGTAGGGGAATAGTGGTGATGTAAGGCGGAAAAATACTAACAATGCTATTTTTTGGACCGGTGGACCTGTCACATTCATTCCATTTCATGGGGTATCATGCGAAACACCATGGGAATAAGGAATAAAAACCTTTACGGGATGTATCACCAACAATATCCAATCGTATGGCTCGGTGTGAAACTGTGGTTCTCTCTTTCGGTGATCTTATGGAAATGTTTTAACGGAGCAAATGATGATCAACGATGGGGTTTGGGGGGTACCCCATTTTCAAACAAACATGATTCTCAAATTGTCGGCCATCAAAAAAATCGGCAGTAGATAAAGACAGAATAAGTCAGATATTGTATGTGGGTTTAATCCATCGATGCATTGATCCATTGATCCTTTCATTGATCCATCCACCCGTCAGGACGGCTTCCAAAAGGCTCCCGTATGTCTATCTAGTCTATGGCTATCCTATCCAATCTAATCATGTGTAATCTATCTACCCTCTGGTGAACTTTCACAGTTCGCAATGGAAAGATCCACCATTTTTCATGGGAAAATCCACTATAAATAGCCATTTTCCATTGGAAAATCACCATTTTTCATGGGAAAATCCACTATTTCAATGGCCAATTTTCCATAGCTTTTTGTATGTAGATCCCAGGCCGGGTAAACCTGTGTGATCTTTCCAATCCGCTGATCTGCCAACAAAGAATAACTGGGAATGTCACGGACGAAACTATTGGACGATACTACGTAGCCTTGATATTTGGAGACCTCAGCGGAATGATATGTCAAATCTTGTCCAAAATACCCTTCAATTAAATTTGCTTTCAAAATGCAGCATTCTCTGGTCATCACAGAGGAGAGCAAAAATCCAAATCTTTGGAAGTTTGAAACCTATCTTCTTGGGTTGTGTGCTAATTTCCAGCATGGTAATGCATGGTATGAAACATTATTCGCTAATCTTAGATACCTGCTAAAACAAACATTGTCTCACAATATAGTTGATCAGTATGCGTATAATTAAATGATATTACTACATACCTTGCAGTAATTACATATATAATTATGCACAGTTGTGTGTAAGTAGATTATGTAGTTAAACATGTTTTCTTTTTTATATCTTCATGTCATCTTGCTGTGTTGCTCATGGGTGCAAGTCCTCCGAATCAATTGCCCTGACCCTCAACTGCTCATACTCCTGCAGGTCATCCTTAGATCTTGGGTCTGCAGTACACTGTGTGACGAGGTGTCAAAAAAAGAGGATAGGTAATTATTCCAAACATTTCCAGACTTGATGAAAGATGCCTGACATTTCCTGGCGCATCTCCAGTCTTTGCGCGATGGATCGATGGAGCTCTTCAAGCTCTCTCCATCTTTTCGGGGAAGCCTGGCAGCCTCTGAAGTCTCAACATCTCCCGCAATGATGGAGAGAAACATCACCCGATCACCCCCTTCGGTTCGCGATCTCGCACAGCCCCAGAAAGAACTCCACAGGAAACCCACCAATGGAGAAACTCTTCTTCTCCCACTCAAGATTAGGCAAAACAAGTGCGCTGGCGGCCCATGAGCCCAAATATTGAGCCCTCTTATAGACACATGTATTAAATAGAAAATTATCAACCCCCCCCCAAAAAAAACATGTTAACATAGATGTTTTGGGCCATCTTCCACTCCTCCTTTTTTTCAACAAGTCCGACATCCAGCTGGGTGCCCCCAACGAACTTTTGCCGCCCACCAACGCAAGTGACCTTCACGGAGCGCTCCCGGAGCTCCGGGAGCTCGGGGCGACGTCTAACAGTTGGGGGCTCCCTATGGATCAACAAAAACCTGTAGTAAAACACCAACAAACATGGGAAACAAGTCATCTATCACTGTTTTATAATGGAGGGATTTTACTGTTCTATCTTTTTGGAGATTGCTATACTTACTATTCAAACAAATAACTTAGGTGCTTAGTAGGGAATGGGGGAACGGGATGATTGTTGATAATTGAACCTTTAAAAAGTATTAAAAATACGCCTATCTCATCTCATTATACTAGTTGGTTGATAGGTTTCCCTACTATGGGTTATCATAATCCCCGGTAAATGAGGTATAAGTCCCTCTCGTGACCAATCAACCAGGGTATGTTTAATGGCTCAATTACTTATTCTCCAAAAAACTTGCGTGTGCCTAAGAATGAGGGAATGGATTGACAATAGTTGTTATGAGTTATTCCCCCATTCCCACGACAATGCGCCAGTAAGAAAAGCGTACATAGTTATGCGGAGTAACCATGGTCTCCCAAGGAAGAAGACCACCTAATGAATCTAATGAATGGTGGGTTTTCCATAGCTACTCAGCTACTCGAACTTCCTGGAGGGTACCACGCGTCGTTTCATGTCACCTAGTTGCTACTTGGGATTAACTGCCAAGGAGACTGCATGAACATCACCATCATACCTGGGCCTCCCAACTCCTAAAAAAAAAAGTCGTTTTGCACAATCAGGCGTTTCATCAAATTTATGGTCGTATCGAGCGTTTCCCCAAAAAGTTAGGCGTGGTATGTCATGGCTGTGTTTCCCATCGGCATGGCCCTGTCTTCTCACCAGTATTTTGCTTTCAAAATATGGAGCCGCACATCCAAGTGGGTTTCTGTTTAATTGCGCGCTCCCAAAATTATACAAATTTACCAGATTCTTGGATTTGGGGGCGTTTGCGGGTTTTTGCGGGCGTTTTGCGGATTTTTGCGGGCGTTTTGCGGGTAATTTTGGGTGCAGTTATGTGCATTTATATGCGTTGGTGCTCGGGATATGAGCATGGCCTGGTATGTCTTTGGGATGCAGCCAGGATGCAAGCCATGTTCAGTCATATTCAAAATGTCAATTGTGGTGATAGTGTGGCCACTAGGAAGCAAAACCAGGCAAACTAGTAGAATTAGGCGAGATTCTGAAAACTGGGTCGTTTTAGGTCATACTCCAAAACTACCAAAAATAATTGATCGAAGGAATGTTCAGGTAACAATACTAAATACTAGTAACAACACACAATGATTATTGTTACTGTTAATAAAAAATGAGACTGATAATAATTAATGATAATGATAGTGAAAGTGATAGTGCTCATGATAATGTTCATCATCATCACCACCAGCACCATCACCGACACCATTACCATCATCCTCATCATCGTCGTCGTCATCATCATCATCATCGTCGTCGTCATCATCATCATCATCATCATCTGCAATTGTCAAACTGGCAAACATGACTCGCTGTTCCTACAAACAATTCTACTCAGCAATCTCGGGGTCCCCTGCATGCGGTGGAGGTTCTTCATGGCTCCCTCCTGGTGCTGGTGGTGCTGCTCTCGGGGATCTTTGTATGCGGCTTAGGTATAGGGCAAAAGTTTGCAATGTTATGCCACTCATGCCAGGATTTTCCGCACAAACAGCTTGAGTTACTGCAAAGTTATACACCAAGTTACTGCACATGTTGCCATATTATACACCAAGTTACTACACATGGCATATTTGAATCGCATTCTTTTGGCGAAATCCCCCATTTTCCATCACTTTTCGCCATTCAAAGCTGGGTTAGATCCTCCAGCCGCGCTCTCCTCCTCGTTTTGCTCAGGAATCAGATTGACCCGAAACCTGTGGAGCTGGAGCTGGAGAAATATGAAATACCACTCAATGGTATGTGGAGATAGGGAGATAGGGCCGACATCCGAAATAGGGAAATATGTATACATATATATATATATATAAGTATACACACGTATAAACAGTATACACATAAAAACCAATACATCCCAAACAATGTGTTTTGCTCCAAACAGTTTGTTGAGCTGTTTTATAACTAGGTTCCACTAGGTATATATGAAGATATTTACGTATAGAGATACTTAAGGGGCTTATAAACCAGCTTATAACTCAGGGCACCACATTGTACAGATAAATGGGTGTGTCCAGCAATGGGGCATATCCCGAAATTTGCATTTGTTTACACGGAAAATGATTCTGAAAGTGACAATTATCGAGTGACGACAATGGATTGATGGTACCAATGGTACCCTATTTTTCCGGAGAAAAGTCACTCAATGGATTGATGGAATCTACCAGAAACAAGTGGTTTTTCGCATCCGGCACTTGGTGGAAAAACTCCACACGCTAGGGCGCCAGGTTGACACGGCTGGTGACCGCTGGTGTCAATGCGGAGGCTGACTCAGGTGAGTCTTCATGGCTATGGTGCCTTGTGCGATCTTGTGCGTACGAAAATGGGTTATAGTATAGCACCCAAACATGTTCCTTACATGATGAACCACTGAATTGAAGGGAACATATCCAATTTGCGCATAAACCCAAAGATCAGATCATATAGATCAATATACGCCAGTTGGATATGATCTATATGATAAATATGCATCAATATACCCATCATATCCAACTCCCCGTTGTTTTGTACTGGGAAACCCAAAGTTTCGGCATTTCTCCAGCCAGGTTGGATGCATCCATAATGCTAATTAACATCCTTCAAGGAGCTGGGTTGAAGCATCGTCGGAAACCAAATGCCACCTCAATGTACATCAGACTAGTTCACATTACTTGCCCTACTGAATACACTTGGAACTGGGGTGAACTAACCCCCATCACGATTCCTCGGGTGAAGCACCACGTAACCGTTTATATGCAGATGTTGCATATGTACATACTGATACGGTAAATAAGTAAATAAACATAATATATATATAGAGATACTGATAGGACATGTGTATATATATATGTATACTCAGTATATATATATATATCCATTATACCCATTACATTGCCAATTCTATCCTCATATTTTCTTGGTTACCGTTGGTTGTGTGCCCATATCAAGCTACCACGTTTTGCCTTAGCGATCCCGCGTCCCAGTAGCTTCAAGTCGTCATCCAGTTCCATGTCTCCTGAGGGGTCCTGCCAGCCAGTTGACACATTGGTGAAGTTGCTACATTGTGCCAACTCTTACCCCCCAAGAAAAACAAGGAACATACCAAAAAAAACATCAACGCCATCATCCTCAACAACAAGAAATGAGAAAACAAAATAAACAAACGTTCCTAAACAGGAAAATTCACATAACACCGGATTTGACAGACAAAAACTGTGGATGTACTAACCAACAATAGCAGCGTAGTGATAATCATTGGATTGTTTTGACTACGGAAACTGTTTGTGGTTTGACATGGCATTCAAAACAAATTCTCCAACTATGATATTATTACTAGGTACTATTTGTTTGTGAATATAGTTATATTCCATTAGTTAACCTACTATTAACCCACTATTGAGTAATGTTAACTACAGTTCAGTTAACCTGCTTATATTAGATATTAACCTACCGATATCGACTATACTTAACCCAAACCAATGGGTTTGTTTATAAACACATTAACCAATAATTACTAGTTATAATTATAGTTATAGTTGCCCTCCAGTTAATATAGACCCTGGTAGATAGGGGTGGAAAGATGAGTTTCCACTCGAAAATTCTTGTTTTCAGGGTCCATATTAATTTACCAGATATATGGAGGTTTCCTAAAATAGGAGTACCCCTATATCATCCATTTTCATATGATTTTCCATTATAAACCATCTATTTATGGGGTACCCCCATTTCAGGAAACCTCTAAGTTATAAGTTAATGGTTCTAGTTATAGTTATAAATCCCTTAACCAATAACTATTAGTTATTGAAATTATTTGAAATTCAACTATTACTTGGTCAAATCCCATTTATAGATTCATTTAGGAAAAGTGCTGATTTTCATTTTAAAAAAATACATCTGGGTCAATTATCATATTTCACTAACGGTTAGTAACTGAATAGTTCGGCCTTTTAAAAGGGGATGATGTCCCTCTAAAACCTGGTTGGTGGTATACCTACCCCTCTGAAAAATCATGGAGTTCGTCAGTTGGGATCATTATTCCATTCCCAACTGAATGGAAAGTCATAATCCAGCCATGTTCCAGTCACCACCAACCAGGTCATCATCATATTCCCATTGTTGTTGGTTTATATTAACCCATTAATAGTGGTATAGCCCATTTATATTAACCAATTGTTGTTTGGATATGATGGTTTATACCACTATTAATGGGATATTAACCACTATTAGCCACTACAAGCAACTTTGCGAATCGCAGGCTTCGCAGGTTTCTCCTCCACGGTGAATTTCACCAGGCCACTGCTGGTGGAACTTCCAGGCACCGCGAAGAAGGACTGCATGGTCTCGGGCCTCGCGGCGGTTTAACGGTCATGGTCGAGATGAACAAGGGGCAACGGGCAGAGTGATATGTGATATATTGATATGATATTAAACCATATTTGGAGGGTTCAATTTAGTGTTTTTTGTTGTGATTATAGTGAACTATAGAGTGAAAAATAGTGAGCCATAGTAACTATATGACAATTAACTATAGCGAACTATAGACTATTGTTAAACCATGTTAGACCTAACTCAGGAACTTGACAACCATAGTGAATTATAGAGTGAAAAATGGTGAGCCATAGTTAACTCATGAACTTCAACTGGCTTTTGAAGTCTCATTTTACTGAATTTTCGAGTGGATATATGATGATATATTATAAAAAAAACCTTTATAATATAACTATCACTTATCTCACACATTGGATGTATAGTTAAACAATGTTGGATGGGACTTGGTTTATTTTACCAGTGTAGTTTTGGTATTTTATAGTGGGGATTCTGAGTGCATTTGTTTGTTCACCCCAGGAATTCTAAGTGGGTTGGTTCACCCCAACTAGGGAAAGCGGGTGAACCACATAATTTTACCAAGGTTTAACTGAATGTAATCAACTTGGTTTATATACCCAGCCTACCAAACCAGGGCTTACCCAGGTAAGAAGACCATTCTAGGGACCATGAACTTGGATAAACTTGGATAGTCTGGGATTCTCGAAAATCGATACCCCTGTTTTTTGTTGGTTCAACCAACCACTTGGAGGATCACAGTTCGTAAGTGGCAGCCGAAACCCTGCTGAGGAAACATCAAGCATCGAGGACACCAATGATGCCGTTTTCTCCCCACGCATTTCAGTCTGACCCTAAATCTGGAGTACCCTCTGGTAAACGTTTACAAAAAACTATGGAGAAAGATCCACCATGCTATCAATGGGAAAACTCACGAACTTTCTATGGTCATGACTTCAATAGCTTTTTGTATGTAGATCCCAGGCCGGGTAATCAAAAGACATCTCCGGTGAGACTTGGGGATTGTCAATCTGTCCCATCCATGTGGCCGATCCAAGGGCAATCCGGGGAATCCGTGGAGGGTTTTTTTTTTGAGATCACCAAGCTATGTACTGCTGCTTGGTGGTTGAGCCACCATCTTGAAAAATAAATATGAAAGTCAATGGGAAGGATGACATCCCATATATGAAATGGAAAAACATGTTTGAAACCACCAGCCAGACTGTAACATGGGGACTTTTGTTTCGGGACTTTTTGTTATGAATATGTGGGAGGACTTTTTGCGGAGTTAGGAACCGTGTCAGATTCGATAATTGGGTAGGTTTGAGGGACTGATTACTGAAGAAAAACATGTTTCCGTATATGATATTTCCCTAAGTTTCTGAGTTCCCTGAACATGTTACCTCTGTCCAATTCTGTGATTTAAGGTTTGGATTTAAGTTTGGTTTGGATACAAATGATACAATAGTATACAATCGTGATCTAACAGTAAACAATGTATATAGACAATCTCAAAATGTTGGATTCTAGTTCTTGCTTTAGCACAAATTTTAGTGTCCAAATGGAGATTCATTCATCATTAATGGGGATGTAGGATTGATGTTGTTGGTATTTGTTGATTTGTATTGGTTGGAACTTTACTGTTTAGACATTTTATTGGGTGTCTAATCTGTACAAGGTGCTGTATACCACCCCCCCTTCCACCGGTTTTCTCCCAAACATTGGTAAGACTACGAGACTACCATACAATCCTGGCATGGATGATATCTGACTTGGACTGTTTGAGGTATCATTTGTTAAGTATACTGTTCGGTGTGTATTTACCGGTAGTTGTTGGTACCTTTGAGGAATTGTTTTAACATGTTTGAACCTTTCCTAAGATATGACATTTGGAAAAAAATCAGGTACTTGACACATAGGTATGGCAAGCTGACATCGGGTCAACATCAGCCCACAAAATCTGCCATATCTTACACTTTATAAACCGTCCAATTTTAGGAGTTACCAATTTTGAGCCATACACGCAAGGTCTACATACCCTGAAATCGAATTATAACTTCTGGCAGAGTCTGATATTCCACCATTTTCACCTCAAACAAAATGTTGGCCCAAAATTTATTGATTGGTTTCACATGTTTCACTTATTTTCACTTCACTCATATAACTGGAGTCGACATCAAAACATGGCTTTTGTTTTGCCAATTTTATTGGGAATATAACCTGGGATACACTGGGATGAAAACCGCACACAACATGGGCGTACACTACTACTGCGTATGACCAACCGTTTGATGCGGATATGATATGTTGGGAATATTAATGATATATGATGTGGGATCAATCCGATTGAAGGCAGGACCCTCGAAACGCGATAAGGCAAACTGTAAATGGCTAGGGTACTAAACATAATCCACATCCCACATCATCCTTTTCAGAACTGTTCCGAACTAGGATTAAATTTATCTATATATCATCCGATATCATCTAATACATGTATATATATATATATATGTATACATAGAATCTAGAATGAACATGAATGAACCATATACATCCCACATCATCTCATTGCATCAAGATCATGCGTACCTTTCACCAGCGAATTTGACCCAACACTGTTTAGTCGTAGCAATTGGCACCTCCACTTGAACTCGGTGACGTAGTTCACGCAGCCAGTGCCATCGAGTTCGGACAACTGCCGCGCTGCGGCGCGATGCATGCAGTGCTGTGTTGGGTCTTGCCTTCTCTAGGAAAACCTAGGAAAAATGGTGATACAGTATAATGAGATTTAACCAGCATGCGGAGTTTACTTGGTGCTTCACCTCCGGAATTGTACGCAATAACCCTAGGTATATGTAGGATAATTATAGGCTAGACGTCCAGTTATACTTGGTGTTATAACCCACTTACGATCTACCAAGTACCATCATAATTTGGGACAATAAAAATCGTTCTACTCTTGGCACCTTCAAACAACCTAGAAAAGTCAGTCGTGAGTTGGTTGTACTCTTGGAGAAATATGAAGCTTTGCACGGAGAAAGATACCAGTCGGATATGACATAAATTCAACACCACCAATAGAGTGTTGGTTGAAAATATTGCCAATCTCATATATATATATATATATACGGCAAATGCCTGGGCTGTGCCCGGAACCGCAACCACGACTGGCAACGCATCATCATCATCATCACCACCATCACCACCACCAACACCATCATCATCATCATCATCGTCATCATCAGCATCATCATCATCATCACCATCATCATCAAACCCATATTGAAGATCTTCAATGAATGTAGAAGTTTAACGGGGTGGGAGAATTAAATCCTTATTGAAAATCTTCAATGAATGTAGAAGTAGAAGTTTAACGGGGGTGGGAGAATTAAACCCTTATTGAAGATCTTCAATGAATGTAGAAGTTCAACGGGGGTGGGAGAATTAAACCCTTATCGGAGATCCTCAATGAATGTAGAAGTTTAACGGGGGTGGGAGAATTTAAAACCCTTATTGGAGATCCTCAATGAATGTAGAAGTTTAACGGGGACCCTTATTGAAGATCCTTAATGAATGTAAAGTTGAACAGTGGTGGGACTTTAATATTTCCTAATACCTGTGTTGATCTTCCCGTATGAATGTAAAGTTTAACGTGGTTGGGATTTTAATATTCCCTAATACTTTTGTTGATCTTCCCAATTGAATGTAAAGGTAAACGGGGATGGGATTTTGATGTTCCCTAATACCTTTGCTGATCTTCCCAGTTGAATGTAGAGTTTAACGGGGGGGGGGTGATATTCCCTAATACCTTTGTTGATCTTCCCAATGGAATGCAGAGTTGCAACAACGTTTGATTGGGAATGGGGACCCTATACGCTGCAACTGGGCAAAGCCCAGGCGTTGCGCGTATATATATATATATACGGTATATAGATGTACCCTATGTCTGTTTAAAACATTTCAATCATTTTTTTTTAAACTAGCTACTATATATCCCGATTTACCCACCAGTAAACTACAGCAACATATAGCTGTGGGAAAATTGCCAACTTATAGTAGCTCATTCAATCTCATTAACAATGATATATAGTTTGAATAGCTAAATTAAATATCCCCATACATATATTACATATATATACATGTAAAAGTTTGTCTGTAAATAGAGTGCCCTTAATTTCCATGATTAATTGTATTTTTTCCATTTGATGGGTATACACAATTTTCAGACATACCACCCGTGCATAGAAATGACTTTTCTATTTTTTTGGGGGATTGCTATCTATATTAAATATATATATATACATATATATATATATATTTATTTATTGATATATGTATATATTGTTAATATATATATATATATATTTGTATTAATACATGTATTATTATTATTATTTTTATTATTATTCTTATTATTATTATCATTACTATCATCTTTATTATTATATGTTATACACACATGAATTTTCTGTTTATAAATGGCTATGGGTCAAGTCATCAAGGGTGACCTCCAGCCACATCACCCCGGCAGCTTCCACGTCCTGGCGGAAAGTTCTCCAGTGATGTTGGTTGATTCAATGAGAATTTCAGGATCCTAAAATGGAGGTACTGTACCATATAAGGATGGACATATGGCCGATATACTATACGTTCTGGACAACCATTATTCTTTAATCAAATCCTGTTTCGATGATCAAATCCCACTTTTACATGGAATTACTTTGGCGGCGTTCCATGTTTCTTTCAGGCATGCAAGCCCCACGAATCTGTTTTTTGAATCCGATTGAAACTCTGTTTTTCTTCGAACATCTCACGATTCAGGAATTTTCAGAATCAGGATGACAACTTTTTTTCCACAAATACTGGTTGGTGGTTGACCTACCCCTCTGAAAACTATGAAAGTCAAATGGGATGATTATTCCCAATATATGGAAAAATAAAAAGCCATGTTCCAAACCACCAACCAGATGGCTTTACCCTGGAGGTGTATCCAACACACATGGGTAATGAAGATATGTCAGTTATGGGGACAACTTATAAGCCAACATTGATGGGCCGATGGCTCATGATTAATTATTCATGGCTATTCATTTGGGCTGGGCATACGGGGGATATTTGATATGATTGGGGGATAGGATAGGATTAACATTGACTAGCAGTCCGTGGGCTTGTCCTTCTGATCTGCCCGTGAGATCACATTTGTCCAGATTCACCATAATTCAGGGTCTTAAATCTTCTTGGATGGGTTGACTTAGTGACTACTACGCAAAAAAAAACGCATGTTTTTGTTAGTGCAATGCTCATTTGTGATTCATTTGTGTTTGCTGAAATCTCATGAAATCTCCATATTCTGTTGGTACCCACAGAACACTAACATGGAACCAGCAAATTTCCACATTTCTTTCAAAAGATCGTCTTGTAATCCGATTTATTGGGTTCCACATGTCAGCTTTCAGATGATTTAAAATCGGGATTTGTCCAAAACTAGGGTGCTCCATTCCATTGACTGGATGGACATATGGCCGATATACTATACGTTCTGGACAACCATTATTCTTTAATCAAATCCTTTTTCGATGATCAAATCCCACTTTTAGATGGAATTACGACAGGGCGGCGTTCCATGTTTCTTTCAGGCATGCAAGCCCCACGAATCTGTTTTTTGAATCCGATTGAAACTCTGTTTTTGTTCGAACATCTCACGTTTCAGGAATTTTCAGAATCAGGATGACAACTTTTTTCACAAATACTGGTTGGTGGTTGACCTACCCCTCTCAAAAATATGAAAGTCAAATGGGATGATTCTTCCCAACTGAATGGAACCATAAAAGCCATGTTCCAAACCACCAAGCAGTATAAGTTGGACAAACAGACACCGTTTTCATGCTTTAACACCTCATCCCAAGATTTCCCGTTTAAACAATGGCCATATCTGGGGGCCCTGTGTTTTTACTGTGCCTGCCAGGTATCGAAGCTCAAGGGTTCACCAAACAGGTGCTCAACACCTGGATTTCATGGGAAAACATGGGAAAAGTTACTGAACACATCGGACAACTTGGATAACTTGTCATGAAGAATTGCTATTTTGTCAGCGAGCAAAGAATTGGATAAACTTGTGGGGACTGAAACGTGGACAACAAAGATCAACAAAGACTTGAGCATGAACAGTTGATTTTTCATTTCGGACAGTGGACAATTTGATCTACAGAAATGGGAAGTGTAAGGGAAAAAAAGGAAAAACATCACCAAGTGAAACATTGGTAGATTCAAATAAACAAAGCATGAGGGTATCACGCAGCAAAAAAGGAACCAATCTTAATCTCAATCCAGAAGTCTGGGGGTGGAACCACAAAAAAAACAAAGGAAAACAACATCCTCTAGCGGCGGCCTAATCCAACCAGTAACGGGGATCATCAGCCAACAAATTATGTTAACAACAAAAAAATTGCAATTCTTGTGGCCTAAAATCTCCCTTTCCCGAACCGATCTCTTCGTCTTTTGAGCCATCCCCAGGTCAATATGTGGCTGACCTTAGACATAACCTGTGAAACAAATCTAGCAGCTACCAGAATAGCCAGAATCGATGAGAATAGCACATATTTATACATATTTGGGTATTTTTGTGAAACATGAAAAATGGTGTATATATATATATATACACAGTATGTATATATTGTATACGGCAAAAATACTGATGAACACCCACATCCAAGATTCCATCCAAGATTCACCCAGTCCACATGTTCCGCTAAACCCATGATTCGACGTCAAGTCACTTGAAGGCATTGCCAGCTGCAATTGTGCTTTCTTCCAGGCCTCAGGGGTTCGAACTTTCCTTCAAGCGACATGGGGAGCTTTTGGAAAATAGCTGAGGAATTGAATGAGAATCATGGTATTGTCCGTTTTTTTTTGTTATTCGGAGATCCCAGCAGGCATCCCAGGGTTAACATGTGCTCAAATCACGATTTTCTGAATTATTTTTTGTGTCTTATTGCGTGTTCATCAGAAGATCACAGTTACCGGTGCGTCTGAAAATGGGGCATGCCCTCAAAATGGCGCATTGGACATGACCCAAGCACTTGCGCAAGCTTCTGCATGTCCGGAATGTAGCGGATTTGTGTCAAACCAAAACACGGTCTACAGGTAACTTAGCACATAAAAAGGTGCAAACACCAAGTTTACAATATGGTGGTGTCCAATATTACATATAATATCCCAGCTAATATATAGATCATATCGGCGGTCAGTTCACCCTGGTACCAGTAGCCAGTAGCTGTGATCCAACCGATCCATCCACCCTCAGTGACGATTCATCCCATATCATGGTGGGATGTCCAGTTGAAGCAAACATGATGGTGATTGAAAACCATGGATTCACCACCTTTTTTAGATTCTCCACACTTCTCCCATCAATCAATTGAAAGCATGGCTAATTTTAGGGGTAATCTTGAGGATACACATGGATTCACCACTTTTTTTTAGATTCTCCACCATTCTCCCATCAATCAATTGAAAGCATGGCTA
>Ga0126342_10007131_pt1 | contig 19912 bp, 19 predicted proteins | sample Cyp1metagenome_FD_92528 | JGI IMG/M metagenome (GOLD analysis project Ga0126342, IMG submission 92528) | Coral microbial communities from Lord Howe Island, Old Settlement Bay, Australia - Cyphastrea 1 metagenome | ecosystem: Host-associated > Invertebrates > Cnidaria > Coral ... | reverse complement strand
TGTGTAAAAGCCTCTGTGTGTAAAAGCGTCTGTGTGTCAAAGCGTCTGTCTGTAACAGTCTCTGCGTGTGAAAGTGTTTGTGTAAAAGCGTCTGTGTGTAAAAGCGTCTGTGTGTGTAAAAGTGTTTGTGTGTAAAAGCGTCTGTGTGTAAAAGTCTCTGCGGGTAAAAGCCTCTGTGTGTAAAAGTCTCTGTGTGTAAAAGCCCCTGTGTGTAAAAAACGTCTGTGTGTAAAAGCGTCTGTGTGTAAAAGCGTCTGTGTGTAAAAGGGTCTGTGTGTAAACGCGTCTGTGTGTAAAAGCTTCTGTGTGTAAAAGCGCCTGCGTGTAAAAAGCGTCTGTGTGTAAAAGTGTTTGTGTGTAAAAACGTCTGTGTGTAAAAGAGCCTGTGTGTAAAAAGCGTGTCTCCATACTAACAACAGAAGACTCTGCTCCTCTACGCTCTCGGGCCATCCGTCGTCTAGTGTGCAGAATATGCATATGTATATATATATATATTTAATATACACATAAACAATGGTTGCCTTCGGTCGTTGTTACGTTGCACACACTTGCTGGGATGTCCCCTGCGCCGAGTCCCCAATCTTCTGGCCGATTCTGGCCGTCTCCGCTGAGCAGGGCCAACCAACTGAGCCATTCAAGATACCAACTGTTGATTAAGAACTAGGGAGCCTCTGGTAATTTGACAGTTTGCTATTGAACATGGCCATTTTTTTTCGTTGATTGATGTTGATTGATCAATGAAAAGTGAGGATTTTCCATAGTTTTTTTTAGTGTACCAGAGGGTATTGGCGGTGATGATCACCCATAGGATTGGGAAACCTATGACCCAACTAGGTTGAGATGGAATACCTTGATTGTGCACTGTGTTGGAATCCGCTCGTCGGGTTCGGGTTGAAATCCTAATATGAATCCTCAGACAAATCCGAGAGATTTGAATGGAAAATGGTTTCTTCGAAACTGCATGGCTGCATGGTTCTTTCATTTTGGGCTTCGATGTTTGATATTTCTGGTTGGCTGAGTTTCTCCAATGCTTGTGGAGGCTCGTCTTTCTGTCCAGCCTTACAACTGTGTCACAGGAGTGCCACATCTCGGACGGTGGTTTCTTGTGATTTTCTGCCAACATTTCCCAATTGAGCAGTTTTCAAAACCAGTGCTGGTTGATGATTGGCTAGGGTTTTTTTGAACCAAGATACTGCGGATTCTCATCATCTATGAACTGTGACTCCTATTCACCAGTATATTATAATGGAATGACAGACAGTTTTAAACTGCTCAAATAATCCCAGCCCAGAAATGAATATCCAATTCTTGGGATATTTCAGATTTGGGGTTGGGGGAAGGGATTATCAGATGATGTCAGATGATGTCGCTATTTACAGCACCTAGGACATGCTGTGGAGATGATGAAAATTGATGAATGAAGTCACAGTGGGGCGTTACCTTGAATTTGAACCGCATAATGGGGGGAATGACTATTACACATCGGAAGAAAACGTGATTGAATGACCAACGGAATTTGGACCACCAGAGAGTGTGGGTTGATCCCGGTGTTGTGATCGTCTGGATATCTGCCGGCAAGACACTACCTGGCACGATTCCAGCGCTATCCAGCACTGGAGGCAAGAGTTGCGTTTGATGCAAGCCTGGCTTGGGGTCATTGACACGGTACCATAAGGTACCGGCGATAAGTCTCCACTGGTCGCCTAACTTGTGATCTTTTATCAAGCCCACGACATGGACTTTGCTGGGTCCATACCCCAGTGTCGGCCAAGACTCACGGAACCATGGTTACCCTCTGGTAAACAAAGATAGCTATTGAACATGGCCATAGAAATAGTTGATTTACCCATGAAGAATGGTGATTTTCCATAGTTATGTTAGTTTACCAGAGGGTACTGTAGATTTTCTTATTATCCTAGAATGATATTGCAATTGAAATTCCGTATCCATTTCTGAACAGCTGTTTTTGAATGTCCCATAACTTTGAAATTTTCACATCCTTGCAGCTTGTGCACTGGTTCACTTGGATTTCCATTATATCATATTTTTCATGGAAGATCCATATTCAGCGGATATTTTTTGGGCTTTTTATACTCCACTGACTCCTTGCCCTGTGTTGATGGACACAGCCCAGTAGAATGCTTGGATTCCATGTGACGAAAACAGTTGTTGGTTTGTGGCTTCCATCCTTTTATTTCCATCATTTCCATCCCTTGAAAAACAATTCCAGTCGTTTTTTACAGCACATGCTTGATTTTTACCCTCGTTTTTCTTGGGGAAATTGACGGTGCATCACTTCGGTGCGAATCTTGGTTTCTTTCGGTTTACCCCCAGGGATCCATGGGGAGATTTAGAGAAAACTCTGCATGCCCTCATGAAATCCCCATGAAATCCCCATGAAATCCATAAAGTTGATGCCCTCCGAAGATATGCGAAGCTGCTTTTTTTTCGCTCGAAGTTGATGGTTGCACCACTTGACCACCTCGTCAGCGCTCAGAAGACCATACCATCCAGACCGCCAAGGAAGAAATGCCTCGGTCGGTGTGATATAGGACATTAGATGAAATTATAGATGAAATTATACTATCATATAACATATACTATCTAATTTATTGATATTTATTGGGGAACATGAATGATGGAATATTACAATCCGCTAAATAGGACTATTTGCCAAGCAGCCAGTATCAAACGGAGCCTGGGATATTTTTCATCGATGGCTCATAGCTCGGCGCCCGCTTCAAAGCCTGGATCCATTCCAACATCTGAATAGATTCAATGCACTGTCATTGCACTGTCCTCAAAACCATCTGGTTATTTAGCATAGCCATGGTATAGATGGCCCATAGAAATAGATGGTTTACCTATAAAAAATGGTGATTTTCCATGGCTATGTTAAATAACCAGATGGTAAGCTATTCAATTTTATGAATAGATTTATAAATTCCAGTTGATACCGCAGTAGCTTCCATGAAAATGGGAGCATCTTTTCGTACAGAAAGTTCTTTTTTGGGGTATCAAAGGGCACTTGTTGATCAATGGGGTGAGTCCGAAAGTACTACGAACAGTGGAACCTCGTCACACGAAGAAATCTGGCTGTCTTGATTTTGTAATCCTGGTTTGACACTAAAGTCCATTGCCATGATTGTTTACCAGGCTAGCATGTTTGACATATATACTGTATATACTTGTTTTTATATATATATATATACACATACATACATACATTGTACACATAATATTACATATTATTTATATATACACAATCCATTGTTTTGGTGACTGATCTAGTGGTTGGGGGAAAACCCGGTGCATGCATTCTTCGAATCAATATGTATAATATGTCCAATGGCTTTGGCGATGGATGTGTTATTAATGCTCTCTGTAAAATCCCACCCCCATCAACAGCCTCCCAGAAACCATGGTGGATGTTTCTGGGTTCAGTGAACACACATCCAGGGGACCACTAGCGGCCGGGGTTGGGATTTAAACAGGCGACCAGGCGACCAGGCGACCAGGCGACCAGCGTCGTAATCTTTCTACGCGACCAGGCGACCAGCGTCGTAACATACAAAAGAAGTGGGACAGTGGGACGCCTGGAACCTGAAACAACATTTCAGAGGCGACTGTTGGAGTTTCTTATGATTGCACTCAGACCATCCCAGTATGAACTGATCATGCATCATGCCGGCGGTTTGTCAGGATAAAGATATAGATCGATAGATAGAAAGATGGTTGGATTGAAATACATAAAGAATATATAGACATATATAGACATATCATGACATATCCATTAGACATGGTCAAGTATTTCAGGAAGGTTCACGGATTTTTCAGTATCTTAGGCTACTTTGATTCCGGTTGAAAGTCCAAGACTTGAACACATGGAACTATAGATATAGTACGATATAGTCCCTTTCCCGTAATACCCCAGATTGTTGGTTTAGTATTGAATTCGATCACAGGCCAAACGTTGGCGGTATTGTGTATATCAATGTTTGACAATGGGACATGAGATTTGATTTCTTGAAATTGATTTGAAGAAATCAATCCGCGCATCCACGAACCAACTGTCTCGTTTTAAAAGGTGATTCAGGTCCCAGACTGGCCCGCCTCTGCATGGAGTGCAAGGCTAGGCACCCACCGCCATCACGTAGCGCCGGGAACAAATGGAGCGCCAGTGACCAACATTGCTATGGGGCACCTGCTACTGGAACTGGGCAAATGGGGATTTCATGATTGGCAACCACCAAGGAAACATATTATTTCAGTAATGTTGAATGATTTCACGTATATATATATATATACATATATATATACATATTATATTATATACACGTATATAGATAAACGCGTATAGATAAACGCATATAGATGAACCCATATACATATACCTATACATATACATAGACACAGACACAAACACATACATATATATACATATACAGAATACATAGACATGGACATAGACTAGACATATACATATACACATACGGATACATACATAATACATATACATATATATATATATATGTATATAATACTATTGGAAAATATCAATATACAATATGCGCACACAACGTATACATGCATACATGCAACGAAACATACAGTAACATAACATAACATAACATAACTTTGTTAATAGCATTGCATACATACATACATTCATGCATACATACATACAGACAAACATACAGACATACAGACATACAGACATAGATGCATAGGTACGTAGATACATAGATACATAGATACATAGTTACATAGATACACAGATACATAGATACATAGATACATAGGTACATAGATACAAAGATACATAGATACATAGATACATCCATCCATACATCCATACATGACATAACTTTGTTAATCACATTTCATGCATGCAAGCATGCAGCATGCATACAAACAAATATACATGCCCATCACTGCAGGGTCCCAACAATAGGATTGATGTTTGGCCAGTGGACCTCGCTCGCTGAAGGTGTAAATGATGATGGATGATGGTTGGGTTGTTAGGCTCCCCAGAAAATATGATGGCTATAGTACTAGTATGTTAAATAACGGGATATAATTCTTAATACATCTAATGTGGGGAATCCAACAATAAACCCAGTGGGGATGGTGTTTTTTTCGCAACCATGTATGGGGATTTGGGGGCTGGTTTATTATTAGGATTTACCACATAAACCTACCATTTTGGGATTGCTTTCAGGAATCATTTATGGTGATTTTCGGTATTTATTACTTGGTTTACCACATTTAATATATTAATATGATATTTGGGTTTGTCTGAAAAGGGGTACCCGCTGGCAATGTGTTACAGTTTGTTATGGAAGCTATGGCCTATGGCCCATTTAGTTCGATTATTTACCATGATTAGCCTTTTTCGATAATGGTGATGTTCCATAGTTATATGTGCAATTTGCCACAGGTATTCCCCGGAGAACTATATATTTGAATCCATAGGGAAAATCATGATAAACCATGAAATGTTCATTAATTTTAACTCCCACGTTCCCATCAATTAACATAGCTACGTTGATTATATATAATTGGGAAAATAATGAACATGATGCATGATGAACAACCATTGCCTTTAGAGGTATTCAATTTTCAGACAAACCCAATGTTTTTTGTTGATTTGGAAATCATGCAAGCATGCATACATGCATACAAGTTTACATGCATACGTGCGTACATACGTACGTACATCCTACAAAACTAATAAATGTATATGTATATATATATATAATGTATACAATATACATATATATATATAATATCATGTATACATGTATAAATATGTTATATCTACACATGTGTATATGTATGCATTTACCTACAGATGTAAAATATGTCATTAAACAGCCTTCGGTTTTTTTCAATTTTGTCTCCAATTTTCTCTTAAGGCAACATGTATTTGTTTCGCGCAAGGAACCTGATTTGTTTGACATTGTGGCATGGTTTTGCAGCGACAGGTCTCACGCCCTACGGAGACTCGGCGGAGATCGGAGCAGACAAATCTCAGTCATTTAGGTTTCTGTAAACACACATGTTTACACATTATGCACATAGATATGTATGTACATATATATATATATATACAGTATATATACAGTATATATGCATATGTTTATGTGTGCGCAGAAGCCTGAGTCACTGAGCATTGTTATATACATATAGCATTGCACAACATATACCGTTAAATTTCACTATGTATGAGACTGAAGGGTTTGCAAATTTTGGCGCCGATAGTCATGTGGAACCTGGTGCAACTATATCCTGGTACACACAGACACAGGACTGGGTCAAGAATTTGGGGGACAGGCACAGAACCAAGAAGCAATGAGGAATAAGATGGAGATCAAGTGAAGAATGGGGTCTTTTATATTTGACTGCTAGCACTTGTGCTTCCGCAAGAACTTGTGGCCCCAAAACCAGGAAGCGGCCCAAGCTGTTGGGCTACTCAAGTTTGACCCAGCAGCTTCCAATGATTTCCTGAAATTCTAAGCTGAATGCTGGTTGATTCATCTCCCATCGTTTCTCTCATGAGGGCTCTTCAAGGTTTTCTTGGTTGAGCTTTGATTTTTCCTGAAAACCATTGAAAACCATAAGAGCGACGTACGGAAGAAGACTCTTCCATCCGGGATGACAGCATGCTGAGAGCCCAAAGCAACAGAACCTGATTTTTTCCCTGCTCCCAATTTGAGGCAAAACCAACTACATACACATACAAAATAGACTAATTGGCCCGCAGTTCCCAACCCCAGGCCCTAGTTTTGGACATATTTCAGATTCAGTCCTGTTAGGAAACTCCCATTTCTTGGACAGCTTGAACTTCCTAGTTGCATTAGTCCATTTCTTCATCCTCTGCTGATTGTTGGTTGAATCCAACTGTGTTCCGAGTTGCAGTGATATGTTCCATTTCATTGCCATCTCACATCCTCCATCTCGCTGAAAAATCTGAGGTTGAGATTCCCTTGCGCACTCCAGGTGCTTGGGGTGCTGCAGTTATGGCCCTTATAAATGGGCATGAAATGGAATGAAACTCCTCTGCAACTAAAGGTTACATAATCATGATAAGCCAGTTATAACTGGCTTGAAGGCTATACCCTCCAGTAAACTAACATGGCTATGGAAAATCACCATGTTTCACAGGTATATAAACTATATATAAACTATAAACGGCCATTTTCAATAGCTATGTTAAATTACCAAAGGAACTCTGGGAGATGTTCGATTTTCGGACCCTTTTTGGGGAATCGTCCACCAAAAATGGTCTTTTTTATGGGCCATGGGCTCTCATATCTATAATATGGAGGTTTCTTAAGATGAGGGATCCCCAAAACCAAGGGTTTCAATACCCAAAATGGCCTAATTTAGGATATATGAATATATTTTAGGGATATCCCCATTTTAGGAAACCTCCATATGTAACAAGTTACCAGAGACTATGGGTCAAAGTTAAGACCTACCAGATCCTACCAGACCGCAGATCGATGGGTCATTTTGAGTATCAATCGTCCAAGTCCCGGGTTGCCCTGTCCTTGGGGGGTCATAAATTCCGTTTCATGGGGATTTATAGATCCATTGTAGGGAACCATTATTATGGCATGGATGACCTGAAACATCCCATGTTTGGAACCATACGCAGATGTCGAATCTATATTGGCAAAGGCTTTTCCTTGTGCGCCAGGAAGTGAAAGTCGTGTGTGGAGTAAACTCAGAGACTCAGAGTGCGTAGTCGATGTGAAGAACAAGGAAAACATAGAGCATATTTGCGGGGCAAATTATAGTGACCTCATTCTAATCATGGTTCATGAGGGGAATCAACCCCAAATGGCCTTACATCTGGTTAGTGAAATATTGTAATTTACCCAGATATCTATGTGAAGAACTCCTTTGCTCGTCCAACCCTGGATTGAGGCATTTGGAATCTGTGACACCCTGAGGTGAACATATGCCCAGGTTGGTGATAATGACCAACATAGTCACGGATGACGGGGGTATCTCATTGTCATGTCTCCAGGTACCCAACCATGGGATCATTAAGTACTGTAAAGATGTCGACAAATCTTGGTACACTCCCTTTTGGAAAAGTCACCCCCCCCGTGTTTCTTCTGACATTCCAACATATATGTGTTGTGGTTGTGGGTTTCTTATTTTCCTGCTAACACAATTTTCTTGGTGAACCTTGAATTCAGTTGATAGGAATCCAATTTTGTGGCTACAATCCAATTTTTCGAACTTCATATCCGCGCTTCTGTTTCCAGAAAGCAATAATAAACACCAATTCGAGGGAACAAAACACTCGTCCAAGCTCGTCCCATTTTTAGCCTCCTGCAATTAAACATGGTTTGCTGGAAAGTCATGCATTTGGTTCGATGTATGACAGAACCTCAGTTCGCGAATTCCCAGCTAGCCGTTTTTGATAGCCTAATTCCAAGGAAAAAAATGTTAATGTGGGTAAAAGAATAATAAACCATCCCCCAAATCACCATTTTTATAGGTGGTATAAACCATTCCCATATGGGTGGTTTATAACATTGCTTTAACCACATTACAACACTTGCCCATTTTTACAAGGTGCTCCTGTTGCTCTGTCCAACTATACAAAAATTTCATCACAATAAGCCCAATGGTTAACCTACGTAGTTATAAACCAATTTAGCTAACTATTGCATCGTTGTTCCCAGTCATTCCCTTAGACTATTAAAACTAAAGCTTCTAGTTGTTTTTTGGATAATGGAAAGTTTGGCAATTTATACATAGCCGAAGTTAGCTCCGAACTTCACAGGGGAAACCAGATGGCTTTGACATCAAATTCAATCCCATCAAACAACATTCAAACATATTTATATAAATATCTCAAATCATCAGTTTTGCAAATATGTTCAGACCACTGTTTACTTATCTTAAATATCCCATATATCTAGTCAGCAAAGTAGTGATTTCCCATCATGTTCCCATCATGTTCCTACATTATTCTCATTTTTAAGGGCCATATTTATATAGCTGTAGGGAACATGGGTGATTTAAGCAACAAACAAACATAGGGATTTCATAGAAATTATAGCTAGATTAAAGCCTATTCCCATTAAAAATCCCAGTTTACATCCCAGTTTAAATCCCATTTTTTTAATTATTGCCAGCTAAAAAAGGAATGGCGATTGACAGATTTACTACGAGTCAACTCTTTATCAAACTTTATTATTTACGGACAATGTTATTATTATTAATTATTATTCCATAGGACAATGGGGATTCTCTGTCAGATTACTTCCATAAATTCTCACATGAAATCTATGGTTTCTTGTGAAATTCCCATGTGATATCTGTTCTTTCATAGGATTATGTCCATATTATTCCCATTAAAAAAAACACGTGGTAAACATTTACATAACTATGGGAAAGCACCATTTCTTACCCATAGAGTCCATGTATGGTATGTATGCTAACATTTGGGGTATATTGATGGTAAATGTTACCATATATATAGCATACAGCATACATGGATCCTATGGATTATGGGTAAATCAACGAACTTTCCCTTAAAAACCCATGGGTTTCCTGCACAACTCCATGGAGGAGAGATCCCCCTACGCAGCTCTACGGATCCACAAAGTCCACGTAGTCCTGGCAGGCCAGCAGTCTTTTGTTTGGGCGTAGATTTACATTGGGGAAACTTACAAAAAGCTATTGAACATGGCCATAGACATAGTTGATTTACCCAGAAAATGGTGATTTTCGATATTTTTTTGGAAACGTTTACCAGAGGGTAGCCTCTGGTAAATGAACAGTTGGACCCTGAAAATCACCCATATTAAGAGGAAACTAAAATCATTGGTAAGCCCGACAACTGGCAGGGTCTATGTTAATTTACTGGAGGGTAATTTGTATATGGTAATTGTATTGATAAAAAAACTACTTAGGGGCTCAGTTCTACTTTCTTTTAAGAATCATGCACCATTGGGTTGTGTTTCCAAAACATGCATGAATCATGTGTCATGTGTTCACATGCCGGGCGCAGGCATCGGGTGAATGAAAATCATAACAAAAAACCATGCAAATGGAAAACAAAAGTCTGATGGCTGCAGAATCCTGCGGATAGCGTCTGCAATATGTTTGAGAGTTTCCAGAGCACTTTCAACCCTACAAATAATGATTTGATTTTGCTTGTATTTACAGATTTCAAAGAGTACCACGATACCCCTACTTATCAAGCGGTTACATGGTGAGCTACATGAGAAACACACACCCAAAACATATACCATGAATAGGAATTCCATGCTGAACGTATAATATGAGCCTCGGTCGAAGCCGCGTACACATGGGGAAAGGCATCACGCGGCTATGCCGTGACTTAAACCATTTGCAGCGTACACGTGCAGAAACAGGACCCCGGCAATGACTTAAGACGAGATGCTATGACTTAACGACGCTTGTAGCTTATGACATTGATGTACTGATTTGTTGATTGATTTACTTAGTGTTGTTAATATTATTGGTGTTTTGATTAATAAATGGTATTTGCTCACCTGAGCCCAAAAGATTACGATTTTTAGTGGGTCAACCCTTCATGAGATGGGTCAAAACACAACAAAACTTCAAAAATAAGGGTCACTTGGGTTCCAGGCATATGTATATATATATAAGTAATTATAAGTATATATATATATACATAGCAACCCCCGAAGAAGATAACACCGTCACATCCTAGTAAAATTGTGAATAATTATGTGTTCTTATTGTTTTGGAGGGTTACCCTATAGAAGTGTTTTTGTAACAAGTGCCTTTTAGACCACACATACCAGCAACACATGACATATATATATATAAGTAGATCATGGGAGAGGTGACCATATATATATATATATATGCCCTAGTAATCCCTAGTAGTCCAACCCCCTTATTTAATAAGGTTGTTCCTGAAACCCACATATCGCAGAAACCCACGGTTGTAGGTTATAAGATGTTATAAGCATATCCTATTCACGCACCATTCACGCATCGCACCAGTTGCCCCCAACTTGTCCAGTGCCAAGCAAGACATATACTTGTCATCAGCCATCGTCAATGATCATCAGCGGAAACCGCGTTTCAAAAGCCTTGGGTTCAGCAGAAATCAATGGCAACATGTTAAGTTCTTGTTCGTGCCCTGAAATAGCACATGCATCCAAGAAACTCATTCATTTTGTGTTTCATGGCCACCAACCTGGCCAACAGGAATCGAATCAATGTGAATACCCAACTATAGTTCCCACACCCTGTGTCAGAAAACATTGCGCACCTTAACCGATGGCATTTTATATATGTATATGTACACACACACATATTATATATATATATATATTTACATACAATGATTTTGGTGTAGATAATTGACTAAAATGGGAACATGTTTCAACACGCCATCTCTACGATGATTATACAATGGGAAACATGTTGGAAACCATCAGCAAAAGTATGTAAAACTTTGGGATGGGTACACTTTGGTTATATAAAGACTTTTTTACATGGTTTTAGCAACGTATAAATCTTATAGAAGATGTCATTGGTTCATAGAAGTTGCCATTGTTTCAGAAAAACATGTCATCGTTTCAGAGAAATTGTCAACATCATTTCATAGGTGGTACCATCGCAAAAGCCACCTAATATATAATATTCGTTTTTTTTTAAGTGCTTCGGAATGGACTGCATTTGGAAAGGGGAGTTGCCATTGGCTGAAACATAAACGTACCAAAAGTCAGAGAACTTAAGCGCCTGCAACATCTGAAGGATTGGAACAAAGTGTCCCTGATGGTCATCAATTTTGGGACCCTGATGATTGCTTTAAGATTTTTCATAGTAGTGTAAAAACGTAGTTATTAAAAAGAACAAACAAACTCAACGTCCGCAAGTGATGTGTAAAGATCCCACATTGTGACATTGCTATATAACATTTTTTTAGCTAAGTAGTCGCAAGAAAGCCAGCTGGTTGATGATTCTACACCCGGTAGTGAAGGTAGGAAGCTCCCAGGCTAAACGAGACAGTTCTGCTGGTCACCGTTTGCGGTTGGATGCTATGTGCCCAACCGGTAATCTCCACTAGTGCCAACTATTGCAAGAATATGTGGGTGTGTTCAAAAGAGCTGGGTATCTCATTCTTCTTTATTTCCCACCTGCCATTTTCCTCCTCTTCTTCTTCCCTCCTCGTCTCCTCCCCTGCCATCTTGTCGCTACTGTGGTCAGCAATGGATCCGACATCGCGAGCTCCGGATGCAGTGGGACACGCCTGGACCCGAACATAGGATGTCAGAATAGATGCCAGAAAGACTGCCAGATAGAATGTCAGAACATATGTCAGATAGAAATGCGGGAAAAAAATGTCAGAATAGATATGCAATATATGTTTCCAGATGTTTTCTTAGAGATCAGAATAGTGTGACAGGGTGGCGATCACTCGAAGCAGGAAATTCTTTAATGGGTTTAAACATAGAAGGTTGGTGTACCACAGGCACAGTCATCTAAAATGGGATGGGTCAACGTGTTTAAAATTCGGTTGCCGCAGATTGACTTGTCAAATTGTGTAGTGACTTAGCCTTAACATAGATATGGAGAATCCACCACAAACATAGATTCTCTTAGATGATTTCCTGGGGGGAAACCATGTTTTTTTGTTTTTAATGTTCAGTTCCATGTTAGTTTATTGGAGAAGTCAGTTTCGAAGGTCATGGTAGATCGGGATTGTTCACCAGCCATGAGATGGTTTTTTCTCCGTTGTTTTTCCAATCTGGAACGTGATCCCCAATATCATGGTATGTTCTATGATAGATGACCATACTATATTGGAATATCATGGAATATACAGATATACCAGCCATATTTCTGATAAATTATACGATTGGATATAATGGGATATAACCAAGAAGGTTCTATGAGTTTGTTGCTAATGCTCGTGTGCAAGCAGGACATTGGAACTCAACCATTTTGGCGTTATGTCCTATACTTGAAAATGTGCTCACAATCCAGAAAGCATGGTCGATGGAGGGGATGACAATTAAAGACACATGTTTGGGACCATTAGAACTCCAGTTGTGCTTACTATCTAAATTTTATATATTCCATTTTAGTCCATATTCTATCCCCATAGTGTTGGTTATGTTTTCCAACATTCCCCCCCATTTTTGAACCCGGTGCTGCTTCGAAAGGTTCTCGGCTTGGAAATGAAACACGCGAGGCGTGCAGTGTGATTTTGTTTGCTGACGTTAATTTTTGAACAGTGGACAGAAATTGACGCAAATCTTGGTTGTATCTTGGTTTTGTATTTAGCCATCAGGAATGTTGGAAAATTGTGATTTGCCATCAACAATTTGGATTGATAGTTGATCTATATTGGCGCATAGTTAGCTGGCATGCGTTGGTGAATTCTTTGGTTTATGGAAAGATAATTCATAGGTAATTAATGGGTTGTTTAAACCAACTTGTAACTCGAGGGCATTCCCATGTGTGCCACGGTCAGTCAATTTCCCTGCTGTGAGGAGCAACACTTGAGTCCAGATGATGACAGGGGGGCTGAAGCTAGGAAGGTCTTGGGAAAATCAACTGGTGGTAGGCGAAGATGGGTGGATTTTCAGATATGCTATTCTTACATTGTTCAAAGTGAGAAAATGGGATAGCCAGCCAAAAGATTTTTTTTGTCCGATTAGTAATCCCATCCCCATAATATTAAACACCCCCATTCTAAATCATTCTATGGTCCCAATGATGTGGGTACCGAGTCTGCCAAAGTCCCGGCTGATGTCACATCTTTAGCTACCCACTGTTGCATCAAGACGATACTTGGTCATGCAGTTGGGGGCTTGAATGAATATTTACTGTACAGTATATATAATATAGTATACATGGTGACGATCTCCATAAGTTGAGACTTAACCGCCTACAACTATGGTAGTATGTCCACTTATAGCTGGAACTGCACCCAAAGTACCGGCCAGCCTGGTACCGAACTAAAGGGTGATATCAATCAATTTCGTGAATTGAAACGACACCATAAACGGTGGTTTGTGAACGATACTATATCAATAGAAATGCCCGATCATTTCAAGATGTAGGTTTAAAGGCACCCCCCACCGTCAGATTCCTCCGTCCTGAATTGGACATAATTCCAATTGTTTTTTGGGGAAAACGTCCGTGAATATTTCTGCATATCAGTAAGTGGAAGGTGTATGTTCTACACCCATGATTCCACTTTGCAGCGTTTTCTCTCACAATTCACTGGGGTAAAAGTTGTTTGAATGTTGAGTGGTACTTGTATATAGAAATAATATATATATATATATAAATGTAATATACATATCAGCTTCCCATGGCAGACTGGATGCGCGAACATGGCATGGCTTGAGTTGATGCTGGCAGCCCCCCTAAAAAATTGGATGCTGAGCTGCTCAGATTGGCGATCAGTGGCATGTTCAGTCAAGAACTGCTGGCAGTGGTTCTCAGTGCTATCCAGTTTCAAGTTGGACCCTTCCAATAGGTCAACTATGGTCTATGGTTTCTGGTAGACTGGTAGACATGACTCTCACTGGCAGCAACTTGTTTAGGAGGGACTGGTTGGGAACTATGGGTACCCTCTGGTTATTTAACATAGCCATGGAAAATCCCTTATAAATGGAGGTTTTAGTGGGAAAATCATCTATAAATGGGCCATTTTCCATGGCTATGTTAAATAACCAGAGGGTATCTATATTCCCTTTTTTCGCAATAGGGAGCCAGTTGGAGCTCCAAAATTTCACGACCGGTCAGGTCTCGGTCTGAGATGTTGGAGTTGATTGCAACAAGCCCCAGTTGTCAAAAGGAGCACAAAAAAACAGGTTCTTTTATCCAATGTCAAGATGTCCATGATTTATAACATCATTTATATATATAACCCACTTAAATCATCTGAACAATTTAGGTGTTTTATCCATGTCATCATCCTGCAATTCGTGGTGATGGTTGATCCCTGCATCCTCCGTGACCCAACGCCCCAAGTGACAGACACAGCGCTTGCCCAAATGTTGGTAGATCTACCAACTGTACTGGTTGGTGGTTTGGAACATTTTCCCATATATTGGGAATAATAGCTAGTTACTATCAGGAAGACACCCAAAACTACGATTTTCTCGAAGCTGGCGATGGCATCAGTGATCAAGTCTGGATGAATTGTACCCATCTCAACGTGGTTGCGTGGAACATCAAAAAACATGGCTAGTTGACGAAGCTACTAAGGATTTTCAGTAGGGGTTCCATGTTGATGCGCACTTGACCAGAACTGAGCATGCACTTACGATTTTATGGCGCCACCACACTATTCAGCCGCTGTAGAAGTTGGCATAGTGGCGTGGATGGCATGGATGGCATGGATGGCGTTCCCTGCAAGAAGCACAGTGTTTCAGTATATGGGAGATTCCATACATGGGGATACCCAATAGCCCAAAAGCTGGATGGTTTATAAGGAAACATCCATCTATAAATGGATGATGACTGGGGGTAGCCCTATTTTAGGAAACCCCCATATCATATCTAATTGTTGGTTTCAACATGTTCGACAACATGTTTCAACGATGCTTTAGTCCCATTCGAGGATGATGATCGCTGTGTTCCAAGGTTGAGTGAACCATCATGATGCTAGATTTGGCTTTGTCTATGAGGGTCCCTGGCCCCACAAAAAGTCACAATTTTCTTTCGTTGTGTTTCGTGTAATTCGGAAGGCACAGCTGGATTCGTGAAGCATCAAGTGGTCAAGTGGGGATATTCGGCTAGAACCAGCTAGAACCACTGAACATGGGGGATATTTGGTACCATCCGGAGGGCATGTCTGCGGTATATATATAACGTCCGAACCCGCAAAAGGTATTGGACCAGCATGAACGGTAATCACCATATAGAAGAGCGGGAGTTGGAGCGGACCAAAATTTGAGGATACAACCATGAACAATAGCATGAACCTTACCAAGCTTACTAAGTATACCCAAAATTAAGATGTGTTTGAGTGGGTCATGGTGTGACATTAAAAAAAAAAAACATGTTGGACTCCCAACTCATCTGGTGGGTGATTATAAATGTCATTGATGTTCCCACATTGTTGATCCGTGCTTGCCGAGGATCAAAGCAAGGTAGTGCCCAATAATTCACTAAGTCGGCTACAACTATAGATTCAATTGTTGTGGTGGTGATTATCAGGTATTAATTATTATTATAATATGACTCTAGTTACCTGCTTCAATAGGCACACTATTTTTTTGCGGGCACCACTTGAACACGAACTTGGTCTTGCCATGCTCCACTATCTCAAGAATGCTGTCTTCGTTAAACCACTCACTTACGTCAGTCAACTGAAACTGGTTGGTAGGAGTTGTGAGTGTATCCCTGTCAGATATGCGCTTATATCTCGAAATTCGGAACCCCACTTCATCGTCTGAGGTGCCGCACCCGTAAAAAGCTAAGTTGACGAACATTAGGTGATCAACTAGCTAGGGTTTATGGAGAGTATATACTAGATATTTGTATATATATATATATATAGATTTACTGTATATATATAATGATATATATATATATGATATATATATATATATATTATACCTATATAATAACTATACTTGATCTTAGTTAATGGGATTTTGCAACCAAATTCGAACCGGGGCCCCACCTTGTACATTTTGAACCATAGACCGTCCGCTTGGAGTTCTGCAGGGCTCGCCGTCCCACCTTCGGGGCGGTTCTCGTTTCACGGATGCTGATGGCGGGATAGCTTCAAAGAGACTGACGAGAGGTCTGACAATGGTTGCAATGTGGGGCCCCCTAGATAGCTAAGTTGGTTTATAACTCCAATAACTATGGTTTATAGGTGATATATCTATAGTTAATGGGATTATAAACCAACTTATAACTGGGGGGCACCACCTTGTGTCATTGTTGCACCCAAAAAAATATCAAAAATTCAAGCTGATGATGAAACCTCAAACGCTGGGTCTTTCTCACTTTGAAGAATAGTTCAAGGAGGGCTATTTTATTTTTGGATGTTTTTCTCGCGGCAGGTTTTGGATTTTTTGGGGGTTTCTGGTTCTATGCTCTCCTGCTTCTTTGCTTTCCTGCTTTTCTGCTTCTCTGCTTTTCTGCTTATCTTCTTTTCTGGTTCTCTGCTTTTCATGCTTCTCTGCTTCTTTGCTTCTCTGCTTTACCTGGTTTTTTTCTTTTCTGCTTCTCTGCTTTCCCTGCTTCTCTGCTTTTCTGCTTTTGTGCTTCTGTGCATTTCTACTTTTTTACTATTCTACATGTTCTTTTCTTCAGTCATGTGCTTTTGCTGCTCTACTTCCTGCTCCTCTGCTTCTCTGCTCCCTATCTTTACGGCCTCCTGTTTTCTTCTGTTATTGTGCTTTATTCTCTTTGTTTTGTAACCTAAATGAAACCCTAAAGACCCTAGGTGAAACCCAAAGAAACCCTAAAGAAATCCTGATAAGAACTCCTGATAAGAAACCCTGCATGAAACACTAAATGAAGCCTAAATGAACCAGAAACCATAGATTAACCCTAAAGAAACCATAAATGAAACCCTAAAGAAACCCTAAAGAAACCTTAAATCAAACCCTAAAACCCTAAAGAAACCCTAAAAGTAACCCTAGATGAAACCCTAAAGAAACCCTAAAGAAACCCACATGAACGTTTGAAAATCCTGATAAGACATCCCGATAAGAAACCCTACATGAAACCCTAAAGAAACCCCAAATGAAACTCTAGAGAAACCCTAAACCTAAAGAGACCCTAAATGAAACCTTTAATGAAACCCTAAATGAAACCTTTAATGAAACCCTAAATGAAACCCTAAATGAAACCCTAAAGCAACCCTGAATGAAACCCTACAGAAACCCTTAAAGAACCAAAAATGAAACCCTAAATGAAACCCTAAAGAAACTCTAAATGAAACCCTAAAGAAACCCAAAATGAAACCCGGAAAGAAACCTTAAAGAAACAACCCACATGTACGTTTGGAACTCCTGATAAGCAACCCTAAAGAAACCCCAAATGAAACTCTAAAGATCCCCTAAATAAACTTAAAGAAACCTTGAATGAAACCCTAAACGAAACCCTAAATGAAACCCTACAAAACCCTAAATGAAACCCTACATAAAATCCTAACTGAAACCTGAAGAAACCCTAAATGAAACCCTAAAGAAACTCTAAATGAAACCCTAAAGAAACCCTAAAGGAAACCCTAAATGAACCCCTAAAGAAGCCCTAAAGAAACCCACATGATCGTTTCGAAATTTTGATAAGAACTCCTGATAAGAAACCCTAAATGAAACCCTACATGAAACCCTAAATGAAACTCTAGAGAAACCCTAAATAAACCTAGAAAAGAGCCTTAAATGAAAACCTAAAGAAACCCTAAAGAAACCTTAAATGAAACCCTAAAAAACACTAAATGAAACCCTAAATGAAACTGAATGACATCCTAAATGAATTCCTCAATGAAATCCTAAATGACACCCTCAAAAAAAAAACAAAATGAAACCCTAAAGGAAAACCTAAAGAAACTCTCAAGAAACCCACATGAAGGTTTCAAGTACCAAACTGTTGCAAATACAAGGCAAATGGTACCAGGTTTCAGAAAGCAAAAACAAATCAAAAACTATTCACCCATAGTTCACCCCAGGACCCAGTTGGGTTCCATGTTGGTCTTCCTGTACCAGATCCAGGTGGCTTCTGTTGCATCCCACAGTGCTACCGTTGGCAACTGCATGTGATAGCGCTGAAAGTACTGTCCATGCATGTACATATATTGTGTATGTGTATGTGTATGTATATGTATATGTATATATATACATACATAGATACTCATATACATACATACATACATACATACATACATACATACATACATACATACATACATACATACATACATACATACATGTGTCTATGACAATATTTGTGTTGTGCATAGTCATCTTATATATATATATATATATATTATGCATGTTTCTGATCATGTATTTTCTGTAGAGGTATCTATTTATTTATATATATACACAATTGACTATACATAATACATGAATATTAATATCTTGTAATGTGGCATCTCTACCTGCAATGACACTTCAGAAGACCGTTTTGGAGATGGGCGGCTCAAGCACCTGTGGTCGTGTTCCATCCCAATGGAACACGCAGCCAGCGGAAAGGCCCAATATTTGGAGATCCAGGGGTAAGAATCATGTACAACTAATCAACTATAGTAGCAGCATTAGTATACAAACATAGTATGATAATATGATATTTGGTTTGATATTTGCTTTCATCATCCAATAGTACGATATTGACAACCATAAATCTATCAGGTTGGATATTGGTTGTCAAACTAAACATCAATCGGTGTATAGATTCAAGCAACTTGATGGAAGACCAAGGCCTTGAAGATGAAGATTCATATGGAGAGAGGTCATGAATTCAGCTTCGGGATAGTCTTAAAGATGTCTAAGGACTATAGCCTCCAGTAATTTTTCAGACAGCCATGGAACATGGTCCATTGATAGATTTTTGTTTGACCTATTTTTCAAAAGCTGATGTTAATAACGATGTTGCAATATATCAGAGGATATCAGATTCTCCACCTTCAACATATCTGAGCCACGCCGTGCAAACTTTCTAATCGTTCCGTGTCACGGAAGATGAACCCGGAGGAGATGGGCTGGGGATTTTCGCTGTTGACAACTGTGGAGCCCTGTTGAAAGTTATAGTCATTACAGGCTGGTTGGTGGTTATGGTAGAATGTTTTGAAAAGTAGTGATGGTTAATAATGGTTAATGAGGGTTGATATCATAGCGGTTGATGATAGTTATTACTGGTGAATAGTGGTTAACGATAATTAATGATGGCTAATGTG
>Ga0126342_10007130_pt1 | contig 19912 bp, 16 predicted proteins | sample Cyp1metagenome_FD_92528 | JGI IMG/M metagenome (GOLD analysis project Ga0126342, IMG submission 92528) | Coral microbial communities from Lord Howe Island, Old Settlement Bay, Australia - Cyphastrea 1 metagenome | ecosystem: Host-associated > Invertebrates > Cnidaria > Coral ... | reverse complement strand
GAAAGGAAAGGAGAGGTTGATTTGGAAATCAGCCGCCGTCGCATGACCGTGCTCAAATGAGTTTGCTTGGCTATTGCGCTCCGTCACTCATTTATTCATTTTATTCCGTCCGCAGCTGAAAAAAACGTGCGAGGTTTCCACTGCATGTGTCGGAGGTTGATTTGGAAATCAGCCGCCCTCGCATGACCGTGCTCAAATGAGTTTGCTTGGCTATTGCGCCGTCACTCAATGCTTCCATCTGAAAAAATGAAATTTGCAGTGAATGCGTCCATAATGTTCATCTTCTAAAAAGATGCTGGCAAGAGGCGAAAGGGAAACAAACCAATTATTACTCAAATATGTTTGCTGTCGTTTTGCTTTTGGGTTCTCAGGCCCCCCCTTGCTTCAAAACGCTCGCAACCGCTGGCGCGGTTTTCCACCCGACGGGATGTTTAAGCAGTGATGACTGCTTGGACTTTTGAACTTCCATCCATGAACCTTTCAGAGCGTCGTTGAAGAAAAGATATTACAGAGTAATTAGCATCAAGTGTGTATGCACATGCAACAGAAGATCTAACACTGTAGCATGACGGCTTTCTGCAATTGCAATCCAGCATGTCTAAGCATTGACTGCTGCTTGGACTTTTGAATTTCCACTCATGAACCTCTTTGAGTGTCGTTGAAGAGAAGATTTTACAGAGTAGCATCAAACGTGTCTGCACCTGCATGTGAAGATCTAACACCGCAGCATGACGGCTTTCTGCAAGTGCTTTCCCAAGTGTCTAATCATCTTGGACTTCTGAACTTCCACCAGCCAGAAGTAGACCATTTGCCCCATCAAGTGCTTAGATTTAGATGTTTCTTAACTGAGGTATATCCCAATACATCACAGTCATCCGGGGGGGAAGCAAACAAAAGTGATTCAGCATGCTGATCACTGCTTTGTAGGGCAAAGGGGGAGATGATTTAAACAATGACCCAGCATGCTAGCCGATTGCTTTGTAGGGCGGGGCGGGGGGAAGATTTAAATAATGATTGCACCTGCTGATCATTGCTTTGTAGGGCAGAGGGGGGGAAGATTTAAATAATGACTGAGCATGTAACCCATTGCTTGTAGGGCAGAGGGGAGGAAACGTAAATAAAGATTTAACATATAGCCCATTGCTTTGTAGGGCAGACAGGGAGGAAGATTTAAATAGTGACTGAGCATGTAGCCCATTGCTTTGTAGGGCAGAGGGGGGGAAAATTGAAATGATGATTTAGCATGCTGATCATTGCTTTGTAGGGCAGAGGGGGGGACGATTTAAATAATGATTTAGCATGTAGCCCATTGCTTTGTAGGGCAGAGGGGGGGACTATTTAAATAATGATTTAGCATGTAGCCCATTGCTTTGTAGGGCAATGGGAAGGAGGATTTAAATAATTGTTGTGATCATTGCTTTGTCGGGCAGAGGGGGGGGATTTAAATAATGTCTTAGCATGTAGCCCATTGCTTTGTTTGGAAGAGAGGGGGAGAATTTAAATGATGATTTAGCATGTAACCAGTTGCTTTGTAGGACAGACGTGGGGAAGATTTGAATAGTGATTTAGCATGCTGATCATTGCTTTGTTGGGGAGAGGGCAAAGTATTTAGATAGTGGTTTAGCATGCTGATCATTGCTTTGTTGGGGAGAGGGCAAAGTATGTGTGCGCAAGTGAAGGGATGTGCACAAATGAGGGGAAAATCGTGTGCGCAACTGAGGGGTTTGCCATCATGCAGCTTGGAACCTGTGCCACTGTTGGCCACTGTGGCAAGAGGAACTGTCAAAGCGATTGGACAAAGAAGCCGATCAGCTGGCAGTTGGTCTCTCAGCTCCTTGCGGGCGTTACATGGAGCAGTGTGGAATTAAAAAATCAAACAACAACAGCTCTGCTTGCAAGCAACACGTGCGTTCCTGCTTGCTTCGCCTTGGAGTGTAGCTTGAATGACAGAGGGAGGCAGTTCAGTACCTCTACTTCCACATGTAGTCACGCAGATTATATCCCTAGATTAGCCTAGATTATTGTAAATTTGCCACTTGATCTCATTTACATATCTTTGCTGGTGGCCACGCCGAAAGTGCCAGGCCCTAAATCGACAGAAGATCAGTGGCAATCCAAGACAAGGCAGAACCAAGCGATTTACAGAGTCTACATAACAAGTGCACTTCAAAGGGCTGATAACTCTTGGTGCCCCAAGTCCACCATTTCACTTTCAAGGTTTGAAGGCTTGAAATTGGCAACCAAATGCAACCAAATGCAACCAATACTTCATCAACAAACCATAAGTCAACCGAGTCAACATGTGAAAGCCGTCAGGCCCTGGGAAGATCATGGCCAAGAGTGGTTTCGTGGCAGCGGCACTGAGTGAGCCAGCGCCCGCGCCAAAGCAGGCCATTTTCGCTGGGGTGGGCCTGCAAGATCCTGCAAGCTGAACAGTGGCTACACACTGCATGAATTATGCGTGCAAAAGATTGGCGAATTCAGATCTTGCTCCTTGAGATTGCTGTGCGCAGGCCAAACTTGGAGCAACTGACTCAGTTTTTTTCAACGAAAGCAACCCTCTGTGCTAAAGCTGAGTCAGCTGTGCGAAGGAGTCCAAAGATGAAGATTCCTCCGATGAAGATCTCTTTGCCCCTGGAGTGCAAAGCTGAGAGATGCACATCTTTATAGTTCCTGCATGTTCCTGCTTACTTGCAAAGTCCTTTGGTTTGTAGAATCAAGCCCGCTCTGCGGCCCGCTGCAAGATCGACAAACGAAAGTGTTAAAAGTTAAAAGAGTACCCGGTATACTCGGTATACTCGGTACATCTCGGTACATCTCGGTACACTTGTTGGATCTTTGTGGATTCATGTGGATTCGCTCCACTTCATGGCCATCCTGCGCCGCAGCCCAGCATCCCGTATAACGCCACAACAGAAATCAGCAGATCCAGGAGGTACATCAGATACTATCAGTCATTTGTCTTTATGAAAATATCTATTAAAATTATAATGTGTCTGATTGTGTCAGTGTGTATAATTGTGTATATATATATGTATAATATACTGTATTTATAGGGTTCGCTTCTCTTCCGCTGCAATTTTTGGATCCTTGTGATTTGTTTAAGAGAAACTCACGTACTGCAGCAGAGTTTTTCTGCTTTTGTGTCGGCGTCCAATCAAAGCTGTGCAGTGTGCAGAACATTTTTGCAAAGATTTGACATTTCTGAGATGATTTGAATCTGAATCTGTCCTTTGCCTTGCAAGGTTACCAGCGCCTTTGGCAAAGGCCCAAAGGCTGCAGCAACTCCCTCAACAGGGTCCAGGCAGCCTTGGAATATTTTGGAATTGAGCTCTTATGCATTCTGCATGTAAAACACTTCACAATGACATGTTTTTTTTCTTTACAAAGGGGTGCAGACATACACCTCGGAAAGACCGTTATTACCTTGAGTTTGTGAGACTTACTAGTATATAGTGTTTGCAATTGAGTTTGACATCTTACTGCTAGCACCTGTACGTGGGCCTGCATGACCATGGGGCTCTTGGTGTCCAGGCAAATCTTTGCAGTGCCGCAACATTCCTTCACCTCAAATGCTGTGCAGTTGCAACTCTGGCATTGATCCCGCTGATCCCTAGATCCTGTGAAGTGATAGCCTCACATTCCCAACTCTTTGTCAAGGGGTCAAGAACTCGGGACCTCTTTCACCTTCAAGAATTCAAGAACTCCTTGTTTGTTCTAATATCAATCCATACAAAAGCCTTGATCAAGAAGGGAAAGACAGTGTAGGGAATCCGGGTGTTCTCTAAAGACTTTCCAGCAGTACAAACAAGTGAGAAAAGTAAAGCAGCCCACAGCTTTGCTATTTTTGATAGTTTTTGTTGGTACTTCGAATTGACAACCAATCAATTAGTATACGTGTATATAAATATATAGAATATTGAATATCCTGATTCTTGACCCAGCAGCCAGAGCCTTATGAAGTACCACCAGGATGCCATTTTGGCACAGCAATTACACTTGAATTCCCAGATGCCGGAGATGTGTCATGATGTGTCTACGGTTTCTCGTTTGATGGTTCCATACTTATAGTTACTTGATTGTTACTTGTAAGAAACTTACCACCTGAAATTGGCAGAAGGCTGGCGACCACAGTGTTTAAAACATTTTAAAACTTGCAGATCTTGGAGATCTTGCAGGATCTTGCAGGCTTGTTCGATCTTGTTCGATCTTGTTCGGAGATTCGCATTGCACTGACACGAGCAACATGCGATGACAGGCAGCCGGGAATGCAACATGCATCCACTAGCCTGGATCCTGGGAATCAAAGACGGGTGCTTTGCAACGACTCTTTTTGAGCAGCAAGATGGCCGACGTTAATGACATTTAGTGACTATTGATGGATTGCCTGGTAAGATCGCTTCATACTGCTTCATACCACTTCCTTAGAGAAGCGTTGTAGTCTATCAGCACCTATCATAGCTCCTGTCCTATGAATTAAACAAAGTCATACGACCATACGACCACAAAGGACAAGTCGGAAGTTCTGTGGTCCTGAGGTCAGCCAACTCTGCCAATGGTTAGGAAGCCCAGGGCGCAGAAGTGCGCAGAAGCCTGTCGTTCCCCAGCAACCAAGCCTAGCAGGGAACCCACGAAAGAGCTTGTTTGCAGATCTATAATATGGCGGCAGTACCTGCAGTTTAGGAAATGGATGGAAATGGTTCATATGGTCCATGGCATTGCATGTTTCAACCCAGTGCACCCAGATGGCGATTTAGCGAATTCAGACAAAAGCCACCTGTGCAAGATTTCACAATCCTTTGACAGTGACAATTGATGCCTATCATAGATGCGGCTTGCAATTGAATTTAACATAATTCAACCATATTCAACCACCTTTCCCTTTCATTGTCAGGTCAGTGCTTCGGCTGTGCTGACTATGAACGCACTCCAGAGGCCCTGAGCGTCAGCGGGAGTGTTCTTCGATTCGATGACTCGCGGGAGGTGGAGCTTGTCACCTGTCACCCAACACGGCATATCACGGCATTACATGTAAACTTTACATGTAAACAAAATAACAAAAAAACACAATTAAAAAAAAAAAACATACTCTCAGTAGACTCTCAGTATCTCTCAGTCATGAGATGGAAAGAGAATGAAAGAGAGGTGTTGTAGCAACTTTGTAGCAGCTGTAGTGCACCAGTTCTTTTTGTGCAAAAGTATGCAAACGACGTGCAAGTTTCAAAATATGCACCAATCTCCAAGATTGTTTGTCCATCCATGCACGATGTTATGCTGCGCAACGTTGCTTGACATTACGACAGGGAATCTCTTGTTTCGTTGGTAACCAACCACATAGATATGGACTTGGGAAGCCACTAGGTGACGAAAAAAGCCATATTAGTGGCATATAAGGATAGAATGAGGTACAGAATGAACTGCAACTTTTCTTTTCCCCCAGGTCATCATCTCCTGTGAAGCAGGGCTTCAGCGATGGCCCACTTGTTTGGCACTCAGAAATCGTGGAAAACGTACGAACATTTTATGAACACCTTGTGAACATCTTATGAACATCTTTTGAACATCTTTTGAACATCTTATGAGAAAAAGAGTTACTGCAAAACAAGAGTTACAAAGAATTAACTTCTGTTCTAATTCTTGATATCATGCATGGTCATATAGACCCTTTCCGTCTATTGAACCTAGTTTTAATTCTTTGCATCAGAGTAACAGGACAGCGGTTTGAACTGGAGGTTTTATTCCTCATGTGCAGTGGTGCCATCTTGTGGAAATAACTCAGGATTTAATTCTTTGTTACTTGGGTGAAGTTTTCGCATACCCGAAGGTAGTGGAATTAACTCCAAAGTTTATTCCCAAAGTTTTCTTGCAACCATTTGTGGGCAACACTACAGTTTCCCACGCCAGTGCGGGTACCAATGAAGATCAATGAAGTGGCAAGAATGTGGGCTTACCGGGTTCTTCAAAAGAAAGCAGCTAACCAACTTGAATCCTAGCGGGGGTTAGACACCCCTGGCCCCCCAAGTTCAATGTTGTGTGAAAGCAGTGCTTGGCGGAGCCTTCAAGAAAAAACAGCCATTCTGGCTCCGGTCATTGAGAAGCAATGGGTAGCAACATTGATACAGGGGGTCGGGGGGCTTGTGGTGCATGCTGAAACTTTTTGGTAGATTGATTTTTCGTTTGAAGAACCCAGGGAGGGTCTTTTAGACTTATGGATGTCCACCTGTTAACTCGGGCAAACGTCATCACTTCCAGACCACTAATGGAGAAACATTTCGACGCAGTAGACACTTCTTAGCGGGTCTTTGAAAAGCCCTTGGAAGGCACCGGGGTCTGGAGAGGAATTATATAAATCAGTCAGAATTTAATTCTTTGAGAAAGGAAACTCTGGGATATTTATCCAAATCTCACAGAATATAAACCAGATTTAAATTCTGCATCTGCAAACACATTCCAAGACATAGAAATGATACAACCGATCTTGCAGCCTGTAGGTGTATCCACGTTAACTTCAAAATCCACGAGTTAGTTTGCATTGATTGAATGACAATTTTCTATAATTTTCTATGAAACAAATAGACAAATAGCATTATGACCCCAGCAACACAGAGAATATAGGGTTTGACAAAAAAAAACAAACAAACTAGAAAACCAAAATCAAGGAAAAAAACAAGAAAAAACAAAAAGAAAACAACACGCCAACAAGAGAAACAAGAAACACAAGAAAAAAATCAAAAAAACAACAAAAACTGATGAAAATGTAGGTTTTGATGTTTTTTTTTTGTGTGTTTTTTTTTCTTGTTCTTTTTTTGTTTTTTCTGGTGACTCTTCCTGTCGAGATGTTTTTTTGGTGATTCTGTTTTTGACTGTTTTTTTTTTGTGTGTGTTTTTCTTGTTTTTTAAGTTTTTCGCTAATTTCAACTTTCTCTGTTCTACACGGGGTCATAAAAATTCCATCATATGGACCATATGAATAGTTGCTGCTTCAGTAATTCGCACAGCAAATAAAGCAGGAATAAAACCCAGGTTTAATTCACACATTCAGTTCTGGGTGATTGGTTCACCACGCACATACACTAAAGATTTTAAACCAAAAGCTAATTAATTCCCAAAGATGAGGTGGTACCTGTCTTCAAGAATTAAAACTGGATTTTGTTCTTTACAACTCCTGTTTTCATTCTCTTTCCATCTTATGAACATCTTATGAACATCTTGATTCCTCATCTGATTTGCATTGGATCTGCAGAGCCAAGTTGCCCGGTAGATATGTGCGTAGGGCCGATCAGAATCAGCAAGTGTTGAATCAGTCCGGTTCCGTGGGCTGGCGCAGTAGTGCTCCATTGCATTTCATACTCATGCTGCTTCGAATCTATGTCTGCGCAATGAGCAGATGTGAATCTGATGGAAAGGAGTCGGAAGGAGCCCAAAACTCTGGCTTTCAGTAAGGAACAGAAACCTTTTGTCACTCAGAACAGTATCCCTGACCAATCCTTCAGACATACGGAGCAGCAAGACTGCCCATTTTCCAACGAAAGTTTCACTTTTTGGCCAGCGAAAAACGAACACATCCACACATTGACTGTGAGCTGCCCCCCCGAGCTTTGAAAGCGCTTTATTATACCACTGAAATCCACTGAACACCAAAAGCACCCTGGTCACTACCTGCGAGCAACTCGCCATAACTCGCCCAGACGCAGGGTTTGGGCAAAGCCACAGATACGAAAGCGTGGATGACCAACCTATCAGGTCCGATCAGATGCAGGGCTCCAAATCTCGAAGAATTTCTTGTTCGCCCATGCAAGTCATGCAAGTTCCTATATTTCCCCTTTAACTCAACTAGCTCAAGCCGGGTTCTTTGCCTTTATGCTTTATTCAGACATATTCAGACCAAACCCAGCACCTTTGGTGCAGATGGATTTTGCATGCGTGATGAATCTTGCCACATTAACCCCAGAAGCTTCCATTTCATCCTTTTCTCGGCGTGATATTTCACATCTCTGAGGCAAGGCGAAGAAGCAGGCCAGAAATAAGTTGGATATGGTGCTGGTGATTTCCTTCAAGGTCAACCCTTCACACGGTGATGCGGCATACTTGATCATCATATTAAATAGTCTAATGTTTTCCCGCACCAGATACAGAATATGCCGCAGCAAGTCTGAAGTCCAATACTAGACTATGACATTGCAGCCATAAACATCCAAACTGAGCACAATGTACTGCAGTATTGATGGCACCTCAGATGAGAAGTTATGTGGCTACAGTTAGCTGAAACTTGTTCTTGTCAAGCACAAAGATCACAAAGCTCAACGAAATTTACCAAGCGCAACACAGTCAGATTTGCAATGGATGGTGCATTCCCAAATGTGTGGAATGGTAAAGGCGCAGGTGGAAAAGGCCGAAAAGGTGAGAAAGGTCGCCAAGATGGTGATGAACAAGGCCGAAAAGGAGGAAACGGAGGAAAAGGAGGAAAAGGAGGGAAACGTGGAAAAGGAGGAAAAGATGCTGGAGACGAGGACGCTTTACCAAGCGAACGGAAAGACCATTTGGAAGCTCAGCTGCTAGCTTTGAGCTGCGGTACAGAAACCTCGGCTATTCCGAGGGTGGGTGACCTGGTCCAAATCACAGTCATTGGTTCCGATCCCCAAAACTTGCAAGGCAGGACTGGCAAAGTCATTGGTGTGGCTTTACTTCCTAGCTTGAAAACATCAGGTGGTGCAGTCACTGTACGTTTGGACCGTTTGGATGCAGAGCCTGAAGGTCTGGATGTATCAGTGGGTGCAAGTGACCTACGTATCTTGGAAGCAGCTCGTCCTTTGCCAGAGGGATCTTTGACATTTCCAAAGACACTCACTGGCCTTGAGCGAAAGTTTGTGCATTCTGTGGCTGAAAGGATTGGCTTGATCTCACAAAGCTTTGGCAAAGGTGAAGACAGATACATCACAGCCTTTCGAGCCGCCGAAGGATCTGGTACAAGCGGTTGCATGGATTGTGTCCAGGGAGACAGTGTGGCGGGAAACATCGAAGTGTCCGGAGTAGAACTCGATCAAGAGTCAAAAGCTGCGCTTTTGGAAGCAGTGGCCGTCCCTGAAAATTGGATCATCTTGGCTGACCGGATGGTGATTTGCCGTGGTTCTTTGCAGAAACCCAGACAGATGGACCATCGATCCGTGGTGTGCTTAGAGAGGGTACCTTTCTTTTTGTTGTGACATGTTGTGACACTTTCTCAAAAAGTCCGGCTGAAAGACTCCTCGGACCCCCATCTGTTCCAAGTCTAAAGGTCTTGTAACATCCATACATATCCATAGCCGCCTACCATAGCCTTAAAGCCGGGGTCGCAAAGTGACCGCACAGCAAGGATCTTACCCGTCAAAAGGAATATGTTTACCCTGCCTGAAATAGAGGTAAACTCCCATAAGATATTCACAGTTTGGCCCCAAACATTGCTGCATAGCCGCAGTGCCTGAAAGTGAACTGTTGTATCATATTGCCACTATTAAATATTACTAATATTACTAGAAAGTCTTGGGAAGCAATCGTCGACAGATTCTGTTTGGAACCCATGCAAACCCATTGTTGCAAAATGGCGGCTGTATAGTGCCATTGACATCCATTGACTTGAACGTTGGACTATGTTTGACTGAAGCACTTGATCGTTTTACTATGTTTTACTTGTATTAAGTTTTGCCTTACTTCAAGTCCGTTGTGAACTCAGCGCAGTTCAGGTGGTCTCTGATCTTTTGAGCCAAATCAGCATCTTACAATCTGGAAGCATGTGCTGCCTTCGGGTGGTGACTATAGCACGCGGCGAGCATGCCATTGCAGTGGGTGTCTTGGGGGTGCCTTGTGCCGATCGCAATCCCCACATTCTCCTGGCCACTGATCGCCCTGACCATCGAAGTGTGAAGGACTTGGACTGGAAACCGTGGGACAAAGAAGCCCTGCTGCTGAAGGGTCAACTCAAGGAATGGCCTATGGCAAAGCCCGATGATCGACCTGCACATCAACCAGCTGATCAACCTGCTGATCAAGGTGCCACATAGCTTGATTGAGACGAAGGACGGTAAAGTTGGAGCCTTGATCAAGGACCATTGCGACTGAGCGCAGTTCAGGATGCATCTAGGTTTTTCGCGCGGAAGAAGAGTTCTGTGCGGTGGTGAGTCTAAGACCAAATGTGTCTCATCCTGGTGAGAAATGTGAAAACTCTACCAAAAAATACCAATAAAAAGTAAAGTTGCATGAACTCTTTCCGAACTCCATCCAAGCCGTCGCAGCCCGTGCCCTTGCCTTTCAATAGCACGAAAGCAATGCCTTTATTCACTATAATTGTGCCTTACAACCTGGGAAGAGCCACGAAAAGAAAGGCCGTAACAAGCCTGGTCCATGGAAGCAATTAAGCATAATTAAGCTGTTTGGTGCGAATGATTTGATGCTTGAGAATCGGTTTATACTTTCAATATACTTTCCTAACCTGCGCAAACGGGGCGATTGCATGCAAATACTAGGGATAAATAAAGGGCTAGGTTCTAGAGGCTGGGTAGCTCCGCCCAAAGGATACTCGCCCGGGAGCTTTGCAATGAGATCGGTTAGTATATAATATACGGGATGTGTTGTTTGTCCCATATCAATAGGTGTTGTAGATTTTGATACACCATGGTCAATATATGCCTACGATTGCCTACATATATATATATATACATGATTATATTTATGAACAATTTCCTTTAAGGCATACACACATATTTCAATAATTATACATTGTGGATATTTGTGGATTGCGGACAACTATATATTCAAATAGGTGTAATCAAAAGCATAGGTGTTCAAATTACAGCACATGTCACATGTCATACATTTGTCATACATTTGTCATACATTTGTCATACAGTTTCTTTGAATTTCATTGACACTTATGTTGGACCAATATTGGATATGTTGGATATGTTGGCATCATGTTACTGATAATGTTGGATGCCATGCGACACATCCACCGGACTCTGCCAGGTCAAGGAGACGAAGCCGGCGCCGACCTTGGAACCATCAGAAACGGTGCAGACTCACAGCAAACACAGGACATTAACGAAGCAATACGAAGAAATACGAAGAACAGAATGAAATATAATGAATATACTGTATATGATATTATAATATATTATATATGATTATATATGATATAATACTTATGATAGGATATGCATCAAAATGCTTTGAATTCTTTGGGTTGGTGGGTTGGCTCCGCATGATATTATGATGTATTGTGGATTCATGTGATTGTGTCACATGCTGCCTATGCTGAAAAGGAAGCACGAAAGCTCTGTGTGAAGATAAGCCAGCAAGGCAGCAAGAGATTGTACTGATGACATTGGAACCCCCAGCCCCCGGCCCCGTTTGAGTTCTAAGAGTTAGAGGCTGTGCTCAGCAAAGTTTTGACCATTTGATGATTTGATGGGCAATTTTTTGCACTTGCGGGAGAATCAACCGTACACCTAAAGAAGCCTGGTTTCTGCAGACAAGAAACTACCCTAGAAACTACACTAACTACATCTTGCTACCCTTTCCAATTTTTTCCAATTTGCAGCTCCTTTGTCTAAGGTCTCGACGACGCAGTCGATCGCGGAACAGTCGATCGCGGCGCAGCCGATCACGGCGACGGAGGCGAAGGCACTGTTAGACGTCTATCTCTGTCCGACTCCACAAGATAGTGAAATCATGTGACATCTCGTAAAAAATCGCAAAGAGATGTAAAGAAATGAAATTACACACATATATAATAACAGACACTTGTAAAAGATGCAAGATTCAATTTTGAAAAATACGATATAGGGCATAGATAAACATAGGAGTTTATAAGAGTATGGTTTAGGTAACCCTTCCTTTCATGCTTTTGGCCAACTGAACCACCACGCAGAAAATAAACAAAATGTGACGCGCCTGAATTGCAAACAACCAACATAAAACATATCAATTTGCATACTATGCACATCTTTCAAGCTCAATTTTCAAACTGCCTTTGTTCTTTCAGTCCGGGACTCTACCTTGGATTTCCTCTGTCCAACATCGTCACCCTTCACCCAGACATATTGTCGTCTTCATTGTTGTCCTGACTCTGAACATGTTGAATTTTGGTGGTTGATTTATGCGATTTTCTCCTCATTGATCGTTCTTAATGTGTCCTATATACCATCTTTTGCATGTTGTACTTTGTAAATTCACCAGTGAGAAGGTCTTGTTTTCGAGTCTGGGGCAAAAGCATTTGGATGCCGGTGATGACTAGCCTACCTAGCCTGAGGTCTTCTTCGTGAGAGAGCAGCTGCAAAGTTCTCGTAGCGACCAAAAAAAGACTACGGGACAAATTGGACAAGATATCCGATAATGATATATATATATATACTGTGTATATATATAATTATATATAATTATATATATGTATATGGGAGAAGGAGGCGAAGGAGGGCAAACATTTCAGAGATTTCAAGACATGTACCATCACGTGTATACCCAGAATGAACTGACATGTCAGCTATACAGATTTGGAATGCGCAATGTCTAGAGAGGTCCAATGAGGGTCGGAGGACACGTCAATCTTCACAGGAGTATAGTATTTAGTTTCTTGCACTCCTTCAGCTACGTCTTGCGGTTTGTTTTTGCAAGCATTTTGTGCTCGAACCTTTCCCAAGTGGCCAACTGTGCCGATGGGCGCGGATGCGTGCGGGTGCCTTGAGAAATCCTCTCAACTAGAGATGAGTTGCATCCAGAAAGAACGTTCTTCATTGGTTTCAGGATCAAGACTGGATCATAGCGCAAGAGTGGCTTATCACAAGAAGAGAGAAGATGCTAAATGCGTCTTCTGCCCCTGGCAGAGTGTCATGAGTTTCATGTCGCACTGCCTATCCCAGGCTCACAGAGGTCCTATCCAAGCGGAAGCCAAAGACCCGCTCGGAACCAAAGCACAGCTGACACATGGTGTATTTTATTTTGGGCTCCATTTTGAGTTCATTTTGGGCTTCATTGTGAGTTCAAATGGCCAAGACAGAGCATGACACGGAAATACACGGAAATACACGGAAAGGAAGTGATACAAGCCGCATATTGTGGCATCATACTATAGTACCCGCATGAGGCAGTCCGGAAGTTGCTTTGTCCAGCCGAATCCCGTGCGCCACACTCTTATCATCTCGCACTTCAATTCCACCACACTTCTACCAGATCGCACTTCAATTCAACCACTCTTCAATTATCTCTTGCCGTCTCACACTTCGATTCAACCACACTTCAACCATTCAGCTCGCACTTCAACTGAACCACCCTTCAGTCAATCATCTCGTTGTCTCACACTTCAATTCAACCATACTTCGATAATCTCACACTTCAATTTCAGTTTAACCACCCTCAATCATCTCACGCTCTTATCATCTCACACCTTAGTTCAAGCACACTTCTACCATCTCACACTTAAATTTAACCCCACTTCAATCATCTCTTCTTATCTCACACTTCAATTGAACCCCACTTCAATCATCTCTTCTCATCTCACACTTTAATTCAACCCCACTTCAACCATCTTACGCTTCAAAGCAACCACACCTCAATCACCCCAGACTTCAGTTCAATGATACTTCAATCGTCTCACACTTGAATTTAGCCACCTTTCAATCATCTCACACTTTACTGTAGTTCATCCACCCTTCAATCATCTCACGCATCATTCCAACCACACTTCAAGCACCTCCCTAGAGAATTGCGCGCACAGCGGCAGCAAGCAGCAGCATACTTCGTACTGCAGAACAAACAAAAAGACTTCCCAGTCCCAGTACTACTTCCTACGCCAGCACAAAACAACTATTGGTCAATACATCTCAATACTATGTCCTACTACAAAAAAAAAACAACTACTAGTACTTGGTAATACTACTTCGTACTACAGCCCAATACTGCTTTGTACGACAAAGCAAACAAAAGGGACTTCGCAGCACGTCGTACTTTAAACAAACAAAAAGTGCTTCGCGATACTTCTTCGTACAACAAAGCAGACAAAAGGTACTGTACTTGGCATTACTTCGCACTAGAGAAAGAAAAAACACTTCCCGGTATTTCCTGGTACTATTTCGCACTAGAAACCAAGTAATTCGCAGTACAAAACAGAGAAAATACTTCCTACTGCGCGCAGCCACACATCTAATGTCACATCTTGCAGCACTGACACTGGTGGCTACTCCGAGAGCGCTACAAAAACGTCGCACAAAGCAGCTTCCCTTCATCGCCGGCAGCAATTACTTTTTGCATCTTTTTGCCAAAACAAAAACACAGCGCTTCTCCGGCATTCCCTCCAGCAGCAAACACGTGCAACATTCATGCAGCCACGCTACTAATATTCTACATATTTTTATGTACTGGTTACATGATGTGATAAGCGATATAGTCATATAGTATGGAAACCTGAGATATGTGCTGCAGTATGTAGCGCAAGATATGTAATATATGTGATAGGTGATGCGTAATGTATATAGTGTAGTGGAATGTAATGCAATGCAATGCAGTGTAATATAATGCCATGGAAGTGAAAGTGACGTGTAGTTGAAGTGAGGTGCAATTAGAGTGACGCGCAATTCAAGTTATGTAGTGTACGATGTGATATGTATTCAAGTGAATGATGTCAGATGTGATATGTGAATAGTGTCAGATATGTAAGATGTGGCAGTATGTGGCAGTAATATGTAACGCAAGGGCAATATTTCTGTTATACTGTAAATGTCAATATAAATTAATATCAGTATCTCAGAAGATTGCTTCTCATTGCTTCTGAATTTCCTTTGATTATTGCGTTTTTTTTTTTGAGCCGGCGACATGGGCAGATGGACGTCCTTATGCGCAAAAGCTTTCCAAGTCATCCCCTAGTTACTAGCCCTAGTTAGTCTTCAGGTCGAGGGAAGAAGATCCTCAAAGATCGGGAGCCGAAGGTTCGGGGCATTTCGGGATATTTCGGGGCTGCTTGTTGTGCTTCTTGTTGTGCTTCTTGTGAGTTTTTGCGTTGCCGTGTGGGTTGCGTGAGCCACGTGAGCCGTGTGATGCCGAAAGTGTCCAAAGATTCTGTGGCTTGATACGTCAAATTTGTCCAAAATATCTCAAAATCAAAGTTGTCAAAATTTCTTCATTTCACCCTCTGACTTGGCAGGTCATTGTAAAATAGTGTAAAGTCATCTCACAATGCGGCATGTAACCCTCACGTCACCCCAAACTCCCCAAACTGTGCTTCTGGTCCGAAGGTGACAGAAGATGCCAAAACGGCGTTGATCATCCGAGGTGCCAGGCATCCGTCAGCTGGGACACAGCATTTGAGTCCTAGCAGTCCTAGGATTCCTCGCCCAAAAATAACGTCCCACAGAGGAAAGCATAGGAACACGTGGGATAGCAATCAAAGGCATGCCTCACGTTGCATGAGATACCTTCAGTTTTAAGAATCAACCATTCTACTGTACAGTTATATATACATATCATATATAATAATCATATATTATAATATATTGTATTATAATATATTATACTATATTATGTTATATTGTATGATATTATATTATAGGCATATGTAATCATATATTATATTGTAATATATATATATACGTATAGACATATATAAACATAGCAACCTGCAAATGGATCCAAGAAAAGGAAGAATACCTGAACACCGATACCTGAACACCGAGAAGGAGAGTGTATATGTAGTTGTATGATGTTGTATGTGTATATAATTACATATACATAATATATATATATATATATATCCAAGTATGTACATTACAACATTACAACATTATATCATTATTTTGGGTCTCTGTGCCATACCAAGTTGTGGAGATTTCATGCTATGACCGCCCTTTGCTCTAAGACACGAGGGGTCTATTCTTGGAACGATAGATGTGGATGTCAAATTCCAACTGGCGACGGCAGGACTTCCAATGACATGACGACCCTGCTGCGGGAGCTCCATTTGATTCGAACTCCTCTGGCGATGTCATGCCTGCATGTCGTTACACAGTGTTACAAAATCATCCTGAATTGCCATGAATTGCATCCATTTGGACCATGGACGAATGGAACGTACCGCACTGTTGACGTTGACCCATTAGTGGCATTTGGACTTTCGGGCTGCCCTTGCTTTTGATGCCTTTGAAAGGCAAAGGACTTTGATGGCTTTGAATGTCAGTTCTTAGCCGTAACACTCTGCAGATCATGTTGAAGAGAGGCTCTACATGCGAAAGCACGAGGAACATCCCTTCGAGGACAATAATTTTTCTTTTTGCCTCACTCGATCACATCATTTGCCTCTTGATAATGCTCAGTTTTCATTTTACAGGACGATTACTTTTTTTGAATATTTAAATAATTATAAATAATTTCAAATTATTTTTTTAAGCTTAAGATAAACACTTCCCAGCGTCGACAGAGATGACCAGAGGACTGCTCCAAGGTGGAGGTCCTTTGCAAGAAGTTTGATCACGCATTGTTCGCCTTTGGCTCCACGTCCAAAAAGAGGCCATCAGCATTTAATCAGAGCAATGAGTAGCATCAACTGATCTTGATAAGTAACATTAATATACATTAATTATGTTTATTTCAATTAATTTTGATTTTTAGATGTCATATTTTAAAAAAGATGTCATAAAGCGATAGAGGGCATAGACATCCTCCGAAATGGATCGACATGGGACGTTAATATAGTCAGATTTTTCATGTTTTAGGAAAGCACTTGAAGGATACAGACTGCTTTCAAAAGCCTTGGTCGAGTTCGTTTTGAAGGCAATATACATCAGCTGAACTGTCACCTGTATTGGAGGCCATCAAGATTAATCCTGGGACGTCTATTTGATGGAGCCTTGTTGGACATGCAGGAGAGATCTGGGCATGTGGGCACAGGTCAATCTGGGTCACAACATACGCACTCTGAAATTTTGATACAACTTGTTTTCGAATCGCAGTCCCTGCCGCTGCTTCAAAAATTAATTAGCATTCAGTCATATTCAATCATTGTATTATTGTGAATTGGACATATGTTACATATATCTATATATGTATGTTTCTGTGTGTGTGGTGCCGTTTCCAATTTGGTTTCTTCTATTGACTGATTTGCCGAATCTCCTTTTGAAGAGCATAATGAGACACACTAAGACAAGAATACTTGGCTGTCTTGAACCATATGGGAAGAGAAAGGACGCAGTATCAGGCAAAGATGCCCTTTGCACGACCTCAGACACTGCCTTGACAGGAGTTCAACATTGAAGACTACAAGTCCATGCAGTGATGGCCCCGAGAGCACAGAATAATAAGTAAGAAAAATGAGTTGAGCCATCAGATGTCATCCGATGTCATCAGATAAAAACCAAACAGCGTCAGCTTCTCAACAGTACGTCTGTGAGACCCCAGCAAGATCTCCTCACGGATTTGGCAAGACCTGGAAAAAGAGACGAAGACGAACCACAGATGTGGGTCACACCACCATATTTATAGAATATTAAAGATCAATGAATATCATATCGTTGTGATATTACATCATATTACATCATATTACTATTACAGTACTACATCTTGCCAGACCGTGCTACGCATGTTACACCTCTGGATCTTTGCGATGCGCCCCATGCCATGGCAAGGAAATTTCGTGGCAGCTCCAAAGAGACGCTGGCAGGGTCCAAACCGCAGGGGCTCCTGGAAGCACATCGATTGGACACGATTCAGGGCGGGCAAATGGGCAATTTGGACTTTAGAACATTTTATTAGAACATTTTAGAACATTTTGGAAGCTTAATTGACAGGATATTGACAGGATATGCTTGGATGAGGGAATCAGCCCCAGGCCCAAGCTGAATTTCTTCACAACCAAATGACCAGCAGACAGGTTTTGGAAGTGAGATCAGCTTCAACTCAATTTTTTCAAATGCACTTGCCTGGCCGGCATCCGGTGTTGCATTCACTGTGGATTTGACATAATTTGATCAGTGTTCACTGTAGGTGCCAAGGAGTCAAAATTGTTGCAGTCAAGAAGACAAGCAAAAGGACTTGGCCGCTTCTAGAAGATTCTTTTTACTAGAGTTGAGGAGTTGACAGAAATTGACTCTTGAATAACCATTGAAAGACTAAGACAGCCACTCGGGACTGGTTCAAAGTAAAATCTCTCCAGTCTGATCCAGTCTGTGTTGTTCTTCGGAGACCTGCCAATAAGATCCAATAAGAATCCAATAAGTCAATCAAGCAACCGCTCAATATCGCTAGTGATTCAAACAGCCAGGATATGCCAGGCCAGGACTTTTGGATCACTGCTCAAGATGCTCAAGCAATGTTCGAACGATTTTTTCGAACGAATTTGCATATCAAATGCATATGCCAAATTTGCATAACAAGCTGAATCAAGCTTTGGAACATTTTGAAACTTCTGCACTATTCAGAATTGAGTCAACTGAGGCTCATGATTTTCCACGGACCTTCGTTTGACACAGATGAGCGCATGAAGCGGGCTCGGTGGCTCAGAGACATCAACTCAGCTCCCAAGCAGCAACTCCAAAATTGTAGAAGTTAATAAAACAGTTAATAGATGTTAATAGATGTTAATAGAATGAACACGGTGGCATTGGGATACCTCTTTTTTCCTTCAGTCTATTCACACTCAATGTTTGCATGGAAATACGAAACATATTACAAAAACAACTTTGTCTTTTTGGCGTTTGTGCAGCACCTGTCTACAGGAAACAGAGTCTCACTTTTATAGAAGGAACCATAAGGAACCTGTGCCAGCAGGGAGGAGGATTGCTATAGAAGTGAACACTTGAAGCAAGATATGGACTGAATCAATGGTGAGGACTCCGAAGCAACGCACAAGGTCTGATGACTAGTAGCTGCTGCACACTGCTAGCTGTTTTCCATCAGAACAGATCGTATTTTGATCCCGTTTTGGGCTGAAGTAATTTTGGTGAGGCATGGTGAGGCTGGTGAGGCCATTGGAATGCCCTCTCCCACATATGCCACATATGCCCTATCACGGACAATATCCTTCTAAATCTCCGAAGATCTTGAGATCCAAACTGTGAAACCTTCATAACCAACTGGCATCAACTGGCATCAACTGGCTACATTTCCAGATCACGTCTGCGTTGCATTAGGTGAAGAGCCTGTTGATAGACTTCTTTGGCGGCGCGGTTGCTGATCAGGCAATGAGATTGTTGCCGACTGGCGACGCAGGGTTTTGAACCGTTAACCTTGCAGTGAGATTCTGCGAATGAAAATATATGCTCTAAACTAAATACACATGAGATCGAATGAGGTTTTGTGACTTTCTATGATATTCATTGATATTCTACCTTGCCAAAGTGTGATCAAGCAGTTTGATCGGCAGTAGCTGCGGTTGAGACAGGACACGTAGGAATGATCACCAAAGAATTCGCTGCTGATTGGCTCAATACAGGAGCCAGATTTTAGATGTCGGGATGACCGATTTCATAGTCACGAGTGTGAAGTACTACCTCCTGAGCAAAAGCAAAGGAAAGGTTGTGCTGGACGTGGCCAAAACTGGAAGCAACTCTAAGTCACAAGAGCCCAAAGCGCAGGCTAAGGTGGCTGTAGCAGTGGAAGAGAATGGCAATGATGATCCCTTTGCTCGGAACCAGAAGGAACTCCAGGAAGCAGTTGCTCAAAAACATGTCAAAACCGTTCAACACCAATTAGAAGCAATCCAGATTGTTTGAAACAAAAGCCGTAACATTCTTAACATTCAATGAACACGTGTATATTAATTATTATACGTATACATTATATATATACCTAGAACCTCTTTGTGCTTCCTTTTTGAAGGCCGTATTGAAAAATAGTATCCTGATGTTAAATTACAGGTGTTATACCGTATTTGGGATCCAGATACCGTATTTTGGAAAAG
>Ga0126342_10007129_pt1 | contig 19915 bp, 21 predicted proteins | sample Cyp1metagenome_FD_92528 | JGI IMG/M metagenome (GOLD analysis project Ga0126342, IMG submission 92528) | Coral microbial communities from Lord Howe Island, Old Settlement Bay, Australia - Cyphastrea 1 metagenome | ecosystem: Host-associated > Invertebrates > Cnidaria > Coral ... | reverse complement strand
TTGATTCAGCTGAGGAAAGGCGAGCTTCCACGGCTCGCAAAGCTTGGCGAAGCGATGCAACCTCTCTTTCTAGCTCAACTACACGAACCTCTAGAGTAGCAACAGTGGAGGTAGATGAGGTAGAGCGGCGCATACACCCAGCTAGATATCCCGATACAAGGTGTGCTTGGAGTTGGGAGTAATCAACCTAGATCTCAGCCAGATAGTCCACGCTTGCCGCAAGGTCAACAAAAGCTCCAAAAATGGAAGTACAAACAGCCCAATGAAAATGCCAAGGCCCAAAATGCAAAGCTCTCGTTCAGATAGATCCAAGAAGCCCAGTATCACAGGGCAATTGCAATCCAGTTGAGGTATAGCTGGCAATGGTTCAGGAACTGTATGGACAGTGCTGGCAAAATCGTGAAGCAGGCTAAACAGCAAGGATGATATGCCGCCCCCAGCAAAACCGAGTGAAAGAACACGGGGGTGACTGGCCATACACTCACTTGACCCAGAAAGCTCTAGGCGCCACTCAGGTAAAACATGAGATCATAAATATTATGTAATTATATATATATATTATATATATATACATATTAGATTGGTGATTTTGATTGATACTCTAAGTTCCGGTTTGGGACATATACCCATTGTTTGAAGTAGCACAGCTGTATTATCTCAACTACTCCAGGGCGCCCAGCAGGTGAAGGAAAGGGCGTGGCCGTGGAAACCGTTCGTGTCGTGGGTGTGGGTGACGTGTCCTCCCACGGACCCATCATGGAAAGGGATGGAAAGGGATGGATAGGGGTCCTATGTGCTGCAGTCATCTGCTGTCAAAACATGCTACTGATTCCATGGTCCACAGGGAGTATCGCTCTACACATATGGCATATAATTGGCATATTGTGGATAGGTGCCTTATTCGCATTATGCCTTGAAAATGGGAGCACTCTGTGGATCTCTTCAAAACCCTTGCTAGGTGGCCAACCTAGCCAAGACTTCAGATCTGTTGAGCACCCCACTTGAATGACAACCTATCTTTTGTGCCACCAAAGGCTTGTGAAGCTTGAACCAATGCAATCAACCGGAATGGTATTTCTGCTTGCCAGCATTTCCATCCATTTCCTACAAATAATAAGCCAATCAACTTCTTTTCATGTTTAATTTGTGGCTGTAATCCAAAGTATGTCTTCGAAAGAAAATGGACCGAACTGGCTAAAAAATGTGTTCTTGGCAAGATATGAAGCTGGCATCTTTTTTTGATGGATATTAATGGTGCTCTGCAACAAACACGTGAATCGAATAAGTAAAGGGGAACAAAAACTTACGTACTCCCCCTGCAACTGTGCGCCTTCTGACGCGAATTGTCCATGCGTTCAGCCTGACTACAGTGGTGCAAAAACATCACACGACGAACACGCAAGCAGCACTGAGGGCATAGGGATGGCCTTCGGGTCATGATTTGCGGAGATGCCCAAGTTCCATCGATGACCTGTAAGAAAACCTCCCCTTTCACCAATTTTCTTTGCTCTGCCTTGCAGATCCTTGCAGATCCTTACAGCTTACCAATCAGAATGGATCAGAATGGTCATAGCCTTCCAATCCATTGCCCGCCACACAGCAATCCATTGCCCGCCACACAGCAATCGGATTCACTCCATCCACACCTCGCAGTGGGTCACCAAAGTTCCCCCCGGCAATCCGATCCAAATACGAGGCTTCGGGCCGGCTTGGCGTGTTGGGTACCGGTTGCAATGGCTCAAGTCACCCACTACAGTTTTTGGTGCAAGAGTATCTGAGCAACACCCAGATACACCCAGTATGTTGATTGCACACGATATTACATGATTGTATCATATTGTACGAGTACCCATCCAATGCAGCGACCTTTTTCAGGCTACAACTCTGGAACTTGGTCGGATCCCACGGTTGGGCATCCCCATCCGCGACATTCGGTCAGCTCGACCGAGTTAGCTGTGGTGCCACACGGGCATCCTAGCCGAGTCCAAACACATGGCACAAATAAGTCATAAAATTGGAGAAGGATTGTCAGAACAAAAACATACTGTAATAAGTTCCATGTATGTTTTCTGCGGTGGATGGAGGGGGGAAAAAACTTATCAAGTCGACAACACTGAATCCTTCTCCTGTAGCATTGCTCCACCATGTTTTCCATGTTTTTCCTACATCTGCGGAACATCGGGAGTTCCACGCCGGTCGCTGCCACGTGGTATGTCTCAACTTGTGGAAGTTGTTCAGCTAAAGACATGCGGGCTGCACCAGCCCCTCTCGTTGCCTTTGTGCGATCTGGTGGCAACATGTCTAATTGTGTTCGTCAACGGGAAAGCTTCAGTAACCAGGTTTAGATGGAAGGCGAAAAAAGGGCACAGTATGTCCGCAAATAGCGGACTCCCAGAATCCAATGGCCCAATGGCTGGGTGATCCGTTTTCTTCATGATTGCACCGTCCTCATGTTTGGTCAACCACCAGCCCCATCTCAGAGACCCAGGTCTCGCTAGATGTTGAATGATCCTTTAGCCTTCTCATAGCCTTCTCTCAAGCTGAGTCCCCCTGATCCTTATCCCTTGACTTTCGTGGGAAATCAGGTGGTGCAAAAGTGAGATGGTTCCCTAGTTCCCTCCATGTCATTTTTCCCAGCCCAGGTGCTGGAGGTCCAAACCTGAGATGGCAGCAATTGGCAGCATAAGCTGCTGGCAAAATCGGCAAAGCGGGCCAAACAAAAATCGCTGGATGGCATAGGTGCAACATGGTGCAACGGTATGGGTATACCATACTCTCTTTCAACATCTTTTAGGTCACCCCTTTTCTTGAGACCTGCATTCAATCAAGGAGAAGGAACTGCTACACATGATACCGTACGATGTGGCAACCTTCAAGGCAAACCAATGCGTTCAAGTGAAATGACACGAACTTTGTTGCAACGCGTTTGAGACTGCAGGAGAGAACACACGTGGTTTGCTTCTCGTGACAAAGCTCCCTGTAAATCTTAATCTTGTGAAAGTTTCACGCACTCAACCTTTCTGTATTTGATTTAACTTCTAGATTCATTCCAGAACCCTCCGATCGTTTCATTGCACATCTGGCGATTGCCTCTAAATCTCCAAGTCGAGAAGCCAATAACCAGCCTCGATCACGGCGAAGGACCTCGCACATGAGTCCAGGTTCCACCACAACGCACCTGGGAGAAACCAGCTGTTGAGAATTGGGCTGAAGGAACGAAGAAACATGAAGAAACATACTGTACTTGTAACCGATCAAAAGAAAGACACGGTTTGTCTCCTGATCGCGAGGAATGACAAGGCACTGCTCTCCAAAGCCCGCCTTTGGTCCATCCCAGCTCTTTCCAGACACTAATACCTCGCGCCGTGCCGGCGCAGCACCGTGCTTCTTGGGCACATAGCCTTGACGTCGGCGTATTCCCAAGGGTGTGGCAGCTATCGCAGCAGCCTCCTCTTTGGCCAAATCGTCCAAACGAGTGAAAGCACGGGCAGCCTCTGGGAAGCGAAGCACTGAAAGAAGTACAGTGAAAGAAACATAGGGGACCCCATGGGACCCAAATCTCACCCAAAATGCTCCTACATCTCCAAGAACGCTCCAAACATCTCCAAAATGGCCTACTTCAACAGGGGAAGTCCGTTTGGGGTTCGCCAACATTAAGAAACAGCTCACAGCAGGCCTGGAGCCACAAACCTTTCCTACGAGCTGCCCTGATCAAGATCACCAACTCGGAGTACTCCTAGCGCCCCAAGGGACCGCTTGGAACCAAATGCACGGAATTTGATTCGTGTAAGACTCATTACTCGTTACCATATTTTACATGGTGCGGCTTGTACCTGGCAAGTAAATCAATCCAATCAACCTACACGACATTGAAACATCCAAAACAAACACCGCCCAAGGGGCATACATGACATACACCTTGTGGATCCTTGTGGTGTCCTTGCAGTTCTGCAGGCGCTGGACTAGTTCTGTTTGGTTCTTGGGGACGAAGGCAAATGGCCTGCAGACAGGATGCTGACATTGAACTTTTGATCGTGGACTCTGCATGAATCTCTGTAGGTTGGACGCTTGGAACCAAGTTTCACACAGTACCGCTAGGGTGCTGTTTACAAATTTGTACAGGCAAAGCCAGTGACCCAATCAAGTGTATGTAAAATATGGTAAAATGCGGTAAAATGGTAAACAAATGGGAATGACATCTTGCGATACGAGGAGACTCAACCGGCTTAAGCCATGACTCTCACTCTTGCTATGAACTTGGATTTAACAAAAGGAAACCTTGCCGCTGGCAGGAGGTGCCATAACCGTTATAACCAGTAGAATTCAAGAGGAACCAGCTGAAATGGACGGAATGGACGAACCGACTTTTTCTGCCTGTTTTTCTTAAAATCATGAGACAATGCACGTCATTCCTCTCTGCGCATCCCATCCCTCCTGCAGCTGCGGATGGTTGCTGTGGCACCGACGGGAATGACTCCTGGAGGTGCTTCCAACCTGGCCATCGCTTCGAAACTGTTCAAACATCAGGGAAGCCATAACATCATATCACATCTATTACGCCAATGGTCGCAATCTGCCTTGAGTTTCCCTCTCTGTCTTGCCACGCAAGTCCACCAAAAGCAGCAAAGTTCTGATATTTCCATTATGCTCAGCTCAGTAAACAGAAACGGCCACATATGTCCAGTAAACACATGTAAACACTAAACATTGGCCTTGGGTGTTTTTGTGTGCAGCTGAGCCACTGGTGTTCATCCACCAGGCCATTGTGAAGCAGTCGGTTGCCAGTACCTTAAGTATCCAGCTGGGTTTGTGTGAAAATCGGGTGCCCCCAAATCGCATGGTCTATCTTGGTTTATCTTGGTTTCTCATAGTTTATCATAGTTTGTCGCATTTTCCCAAGATTTCCCAATAATTACATCTCAATACATCTGATATCATTTTGGTGTATCCCCAAGTCTTGGACAAACCTGGCTGGGTGGTTGTGGCTTCACTCAGTCTGCCGTTGCGGTGACCATCTTCGCCCAGTTGCGCATTTGGATCTCCGAATGCTTTCCCACGACTTTGACGCCAGACAAACACTCTCGCACGTCGTTGGATTGCAAGACCGCGCGGCAATCTGCGACCGCCAAAATCGCAGGGCCACCACAGTCCGCGATATGATTCCTCCAAGCCCCAAGCTACCCAAATTCAGAAACTCACGGCCTTTGAGACTGATAATTTCTTCCGATATCCATCATATGTCCGGAAGTCTCACCGAATCGTTAGATGAGAAGTTTGAGAATTCAGCATACCTTGAGAGCAAATTTACATGATGTTCTATTCAAATACAGTGATTTTCCATTATGATTTTCCTTAAGGTGTCCATCGTGTCCATCCAAATTGGTGCCGCAGCTCCTGTGTACGAAAGTGCTACCACCAACCAATACCAGGCCAGCTTCGCCCAAACCTCGGATACTGTTGTCCTGCCAGTTGCTGAATCTGCTGAATGCTGACAATGCTGACATCTGATTCATCTGAAATGATCCAAGTCGTCGGAACAAAATGCACCTCTCCTCCACTCGGCCCGCAGCGTTTACCAAGACCAAGCCCCAACGAGCACTTGAAACCTGGGCTCTGGAAGACGTGGAAGACGTGTACAGATCACAAAACAAAATCTCGTTTGGGTAGGGATCTAGATCGACTCAAACAGGATGATCATCTTTGAATTGTGGCACCGTATCATCTCCACAAGTTGCAGTGCCAATATATAATGCAAACAAAAACCATTCGGTTCTTTTAGACAGCATCCTTTCCCAAGAACTTGGAACCTGATGCATGGTTGGGCCCTTAATAATCCGAATAGTTGTCGACATTTGAAGTGATGCCAAGCCACAAAGTTCCTCAGGATCATTGGCGATCCTCCCTTTGCCTTGATACACGTCCCCCAGGCACCTGGCGCGCCGATGGTAAGTCTTGGATTCTCTCCACCAATGGCCCGTCACGTCCCTCAAAGATTTGACAAGCCAGTCTGGAACCTATGCTATTCCACTGGCTAAGGCCATCTAAACTTCATCAGAATACCGTTGAGCACAAATGAAGTCTAAATGCCTCACAGGCTTTGCAGGCTTGGGGCTGCTACAACAAGCCGTCCACCAGGCCTTCAGCAAAGAGTTTGCAGCCCACAATCGCTGGCTCTCCATCCTTGCGGATACCAGGATGATTTGTAAATCTGAGAAGAATCGCGTTTCACGCCAGTCCTACAAGCAACAAGAAATAGCTTTGTCAGATAATACAGTGTCTAGATAGTGTGGTCCATCATTGTTTGAAACATATACCTCATCAGTATCCCATTATCACGTTATACTGGTTGGTTAATATGCCTAGATTACGTAAATCATCCCCAATCAGCGAGTTTATATAACTCCAGTTATATAGTATAACTCCCAGCAAGCCAACTCATTGCCTAAATGATGCTCTCTTTTATGCTCTTTTCTCATGATATTCCCTGTTAAAATGGTCATTTGGGGGTATGAACTACTTTCCACCCCAAAATCAGAGTTGGTGAGTTCAAAATCCCATTCTTCATAGTCTCATCATGTCTTATCCCATCCGATCCCCATGATACTGTATCCCCATTTTTTGGATCCAGGCACCGTGTGAATCTCCACCGCCGCCGCGTTGGGCGCCGCCACCAGCCGCAGGTTCCGCACCATGGCGCTGTGGGCGCCGGGGCCGCTGATGCACAGTGCGGGGCCGCGGCCGGAGCGAAGGGTCGTCTCCTTGGCGGCCCAGGGGCCCAGTGACACCTGGATTTTTCATGCTTTTGGGGAAGAAATGGTCATAAGCATATATAATATAACAACCATATGGTAATGATTCGTAAGCTTCATAAGTTGGCATATCAGCTACTATAACTATGGTTGTATGATTGTATGTATGTATGTATATATATATCCCCTTAGAAGATCTTAGAAGTGGATCTGGACCCCTAAGTAGGTTTTTTTCTCATAATATAGAGACATTGGAAGAAAGAAATGGGTTCCCCTTATTTTTCCTCCAGATGTAGAGAATTTCTAGAACTGTTTCAGGGAACGCCTGCTTCTCGAATTGGATGTTGTGATTTTTTTGGAATATGCCTTCCACCAGAGCTGGTATAAGTTGCTGCTTTTCCAGTGCTGCTGGGTTCATCTGATCAGATTGTGCTCTTTGGAGTACTTGGGTGCTAAGAAGCAGTGACAGAAAACGGAGGGCGACACTAGGATGGATCAACATGTGGGATGTGGACCTTGGAGATTTTCAAACAAAGGGCATCTAAACCCAGACATTGGAATCTCCTTGTCCTTTCTGGGAGATGTTGAATCACCTTTTTGAAGATCGCAAGCATACAGGAACTTCTAATTCCTTCATTCTGCAATTAGTTTCGAACATGTTTAAACGTTTAAACGTTTAAACCATCAAAGCAGCATTTCCTCCATCTCAGAGGTATCAGAGACTTTGGCCAAGCATCCCATCGACCTTCACCTGCAAGCTCGGCGAAGCAACTTGGATCACACGTCAATGATTGTTAATGCATGTTGATACAGAAATATAATAAAATTAAATAAATGTATGCACATGTACCGTCAAGGCCATCTGATTGCGAACTAATGATGAAACAGATCATCGACTAGTGTCTGCAAAGTTTCGACTCATCTTAAGTTATACCATCATCTTAGTACCTAAAATGCATCTTGACTGCATTGAAAGGCTGTCCTAGGATGATTTGAAAGCTCAAGCCTCAACCCGATTTTAACAGGCCTGTTATATCTGACATGTTTTTGTTCGCTGCATTTTCTATATCTCTTTGTTTGTCCCAGGCTCGTAAGGTTCACTTTGTTTGTTTATCTGGTTGGGAGTGAATAGCGGTTTTTGATGGTTTTTGAATCTCCCTGATGTTGTCCTGTCATGCCTTGCTGCAGTGCGGTGTATGTTGCTGCGAATCTGAAGGTTGCAGGAATTCAGGACAGGCTGGGTGTCCCAAACAGCTTCCAATGCGTGTCATGGCTCATTGGAGACTATTAGCGGTCTCTCATCTTGGCCTTCCATCGATGCTTGGCTACCCTTGTCACATTACAGTACGTCCCATCGTCCCATGAAGTGGCATCAACAACCCATCTCACTATTGATCTCAGCAATCTCAGCTGTCCCACCTCCCGAACCCCCGAGCCTTCTAGCAACACAGGGCTACGCAATTCCAATGTGTCTACTTCATGAACGCCGTGATGCAGCCTGAGCTGCCACTGCCATCAGCCACACTTGACTTCAGTCACTTTGTCAACTTGCGAACCCATGAAAGATATGTAAGCAAGAAGGAATCTGGCCATTAGCTGGGATCAACCAGAACATGCCTTCAGCTCACCTACCCTTGAGTTTATGACTAGTTGCGAAAATTCGTGGATCCCTGGATCAAAAGGCACCAAGCAATTGGTGGATCATTCTGTATGCCAAGTTGCAAGACTCGATGGAGGGGCTCGTCGAAAGGTACCGCATCAAGGGCTGCCTGGCTGTTGGTTACCTATGGACTGTGGTACAGGCATGGTAGATCCATAAAAATCAAACACGCCCCCAAACCTTCTGGTTTCCTTAGGAAAATAGACTATGTTTGCCACGTTTGAGATTATCAGCATCAGCGTCCCCAGTTTTTGCGGCATACTGTACCCATTGCTTCTCAGAGATCCTTGTGAAAATACAAAAGTGGCCTGGATGGTGGGGAACTCCTCCGAAGGGGCTACGATCGTATGCAGAGCGGAGCACTGTGAATCCATGGGTGAGCCACCTGTCAAGGTGGCTGCAACCCAAGTGCTGGAGCAGGCCATTGGAATCCGAAAGCAGCTAAAGCAGCTTAGATTTTACATGATTTTACTGGGGAGTTCAGCAACATTGGGTACAGAACTGGCAGTTGGTGTACTGCGTGGCAGAGGAACTTCTCCTTGACTCATGCAAAACTTAAACCTTGTCATATGACAGTGTTGTAGTTCAAGGCATGACAACCCAGGTCTGATTTGAGGCCGGGATCATCGCAATTACCATTCTACCTTCCTATCCTTCCTCCACTTTGATTCAAAACCATTCATGATGACAAATCGACAAATTGCAACAAATTGTCACTTTGCAAGTCCAGGATAGTCCAGGATGGTTAGATTGTTAGATCATAGTTAGATCATAGTTAGATCATAGTTAGATCATAGTTAGATCAGGGTGGATGGGGAGATCTCCAGCTGTGCCCCTTCGCTGGTCAAGGCACAAATGGGAACACAATGCACATCATCCGGCTTGGTCCAGCCATTCAGCACCTTGCGGAACCTCAGTTGGAGATGGAGATGGTGGGTGCAAGACATGTCGAACAATGGGATAATCAGGTTGAACCATGCCGACCAAGCAACTCGGTGAAGGTCAAAGCAGCTGAGGGCTCAGGGGACAGCAACAGAACCACACGTTGAGCACGTAGAATATAGCGCACCTGCACATCACGTGCCAACTTACTATTGTAAGGTCATCTAGTCCACAGTTTCAAGACGGGATTCTGTAGTTTGGCTAGGTGCACCATGTTACATAGCTCCAACCTACCTCAGGAATGTAACCCTAAAACCACCAACTTAGCAAGCACTGTGTTTCTCGTCATGAAAATCAGATGGTCGAGCTTGCTGTTAATGGATCCAATTCCATTAAACGAACGGAAACCAATTGTCAGCCACACTCAGCCACCCTCTTTCCATCTTTCCCAAGCTACAAAAGAGGATGATATACGTTGTTGCGGACCCCCAGAGGTCCTCATGGGTGGAATCTTCCTGCAAACCACCGCGCCAACGCGCCTCAGAAACACAGAACCCTACAATGGCCCTACAACGTATTGCGAGAGCTGCGAGAGCTGCGAGAGCTCAAGAACTCATCAGTGGTTATTTTGGTTATTTGAGTCTGTGCTACGAGTACCGCGCCAGAATCACATGGTTTGAATTGGTCCTACAAGAAATTTATCTAATCTGAAAATATCTGAAATGATCTCAGTCTCCGGATTTCAGCTGATCTGCAGTTTAGTTCATCCCTGTTGATCTTCCAATTGGAACCACGGCAAACGTCTCAGACAGATTCTGTAGTGGCTCTGCTATCTTTGCTGAGACTCAAGGCCGGTTGGGCCACATCTTGGAAGATCTGCAAAGCAGGATGGCTGAGAGAAAGTGATATCTCTTTTGCATCAGAAAGATATATATATATATTATACATATGTATGTACATATTATATATATATATGTATATATATACATATAATATGTAAATATATATATAATATGTAAATATATATATATTCATATAATATGTAAATATATATATATATATTCATATAATATGTAAGTAGAATTATATCCGCATGTGTGTATTTATGTATTGAATACAGTATTGTTTATTTTGATATGTTTTCTACTTTGGTGAATCTCCTCCGCCAAGGCACATCTTTGGTTCCACAGAGCCACCGTCCCAGCAGCTTGCTATCACTGACTGCCTGGCCCCACTCCCATCTCTGAAGCATCGCAGGGACATGTTATCATCCCCATGAAGGTACCTATCTGTGCAATGACAATCCGTGTGTCCATCTCCCAGGTTCAAAAGACTACAGTAGTATTTTCAACGGTCAGAACATTGATCTGTCCAGAACGTGCAGGTATGGGCATGAGCAAAGAATTTAGACGTTGATTCTGGGATAGACATAGCGCCTTTAGGAGTGCTGACATTTTTACTTACAAGACTTGGAGTTGTTAAAGAAAACATTAGACTTAGACTCTCCCTTCCTTACAACTTCATCGGTGGCAAACCTATTTGAAGTGGGTGTTCAACTCGCTTCAGAGTTTAGTTTCGCTTTTCAACGGGGTCAAACCAAAGAATAAAAAACTTTAACTAAATGAAGTACTGAAGAGCCGCGCAAACGGACTCCTCAAACTCTATCTCCGTCTCCGGCAAACACGAAGAACCAAAATTCCCAACCCTTGTGCCACCACTCATGAATATCATGAATTCCCAGGCCTCCTGCCAACGTTGTCGAAATTCCTGGCTGCTGCCCTCGAAACGCCGCACCACAGGGCTCCCTTTCAGCTGCGCACGGTCCTCCCAAGGTGCAGCAGGTTCAGCCCACTGGTAGCGCAAGGGCGGTCGCCACAAAGTCGGCCCTTGCGCCAAAGGGAGGCGCCAGGAATGGCCTGGGTCAAGGTGCTTGTGACACTTGTGCTGACAAGGCCCGTGCCTGGGATTTCAAGAAAGGACCTAGAAAAACCTGAATTTTGTTCTTCAGGTTGTTCCCTCAGCGATTGGAATTACTTCAGGAAGCATCCCAGTAGTTGGCAGGACCAAACACGAACTGTCAATCCCCGTTGGAACAGCCAATTCCACAGAGATCATAGAGAATTGCATCACATGGGTGCAGACCTTGGCAACCGAGGAACGACACCGCCCAAGGCGGATCCATTCGTCGATGGGCAAATCCTTTCCTGATGCAAAACGCTGCACCGAAGGGAAACGGATGAGATGAACACCCATTCGTCATTCGTCGTATCTGGGGATCTGGGACCAATCTGGGAATGCGGATTCCAGCGGCTCAATCTCGTGCCATGATTTCACTGTTTTCATCATGTCTTGATATGTCCCGATATGTATTGATATGTCTTGCATGTTCATCTTATCCCTTCACCTCAGTTTGGAAGGGACCTCCAGGTCTTCATGCCATCTTGCTTCCAGTTCAGTATTTCATAGTATTTCTAGTCTTCTTGGTGATATTCTTGCCAATCATGGCAATCATGGCACATCATGGTACATCAAGGTACCCCCACCGTTGCCCCGGGCTCGAGCCTTTGCACATCCATCTGGCCTGGCACGGCTTGCCATGGGCTCAGTGGATTTCCAAAAACATGACCAGGGTTCACCCACCAGTTTAGATGTTTCAGAGACATCCATAAAAAAATAGACTTGTCTGATTCTTTAGGAAATCTCTAGGAACTGAGAAGTTCTAAAACTCTCAAGGCTTTACTCTTCCATCATCTATGGAAGGTCAGTGACCTGGAGGGATTGGAACGCATTGAGTCTAAACTGGCTTCTCAATAATCATACAAAGAGGTATTGAATCAGGTATTGTTTCTGCTGGGTACGTGTACTTGTAGGCACATTTATCAAGTCAAGCAAAGTGGCCACGTCGTAGAGTTGGAAAAGATGCTCATTGTCACAAAACTTTGAATGCAAGGCCGGAAAACACCAGCATCAGCCCGAAAAGCGACATGCCTCTGGAAGAGCTAAATCGTTTTCAAGATCCTGGACAAGTTCGGTTGGAACACGGGTGGATCTACACCAGTAGAAACGGTCGGGTGTTGCACGAGCATTCACCAAGATGATTGGCTTATAGCCGAAGCTCGTCTGTGGCAGAGTTTTGCATTGAAAAAGAACTTGCCGTTTGATCATGTCTTACGAGTATCCATTTGACATCCATTGACATCCATTGACATCCTAAGATTAAGGACTAGGATGGACTAGGTTAAATTTGCAAATTCAGGATAATAATGCAGAGGAAGTAGGAAGCAGCTTCTGAATGTCTGACTAAAACGGTTGGGCATCTGTTGAGATTCCACCTTTTTATCAGCTTGCTTGAAGGAATCCGTACTACGTATCCAGGATCGTGAAGGCCTTTTGAGAAGAATCCTTGCGTAAACTTGACCCAATAGTTGTGGTTCAACTACTGTAGATTAGAATAGCCTCTCAGCAGCACAGCTTTTAACGCTGATGGTTTCTTCGATTTCCACTCATAAACCTAGAAATGTGAAGGCTAGATATGCTGTCTTGAGACCAATGTCGTAAACTACAAGTTAGATACAGTAACACGTTACATGGAAGGGCATGATTCAATCATCATCTTCACAGAAGTTTGCTCGCTCCTTGCATGGGATCAAGCGCAAGATGCCTTCGGGTAGACATGGGCGTCCAGCCTTGGTCGATGGGCATCAAATCCAATCGCTGGGAGGATGTAAGTTTGAGCCACTGCTTGCCCTCATGCCAACCATTGCCCAACCATCCAAAAATATCTTTAGAAATGATACCATGGGTTCGCACGATAGAGGCGAAAAGTCCAGGAGATGTTCACAGAGGCTGAAACACCCGGATTCAGTCGAGTGGGGATCACTGCGGCGAAACACTCAAGACGTCGGAGAGACAATGTCAAAGAGAACATATCATAGTATATCTACACTCGTGGGCCAAAAACGTTCAGCATGGAAAGGTGAACCACTTGACAGGTCCACCGCCAATAAAATCAGTGAATGACTAAACATCCATCACAACTGGTCACAACTCACCAAGCAGCTTCTTCTTTGAGATAAGCATGTTGATCCATGAGCTCTCGTTCCGTGAAGAACTCGCCCTTCTGTTTTCGCTCCACAAACTCGCGCTTCAATATCCTGGAGGCATCCACTGTAAAAGGAATGATGCCCGCTGGTTGCATGTGTCTAGAAGAATACTGCAGTTCATCTGTGAGGGGGGCACCTCTGGGAAACTGTTTCTTTGCTCTGGCGGCTCTGGCGACTATATAATTATGTATTATTTACATATATATATATATATATATTTATATTTATACATATATATTTATTTATTTATTTATTTATTTATTTATTTATTGTTATTTATTTATTTATTAATTTATTTTTATTTATTTATTTATTTATTTGTTTATTATCATTATTGTTATCATGATTATTATTATCATTATTACTATTAATTATTGGTATCATTATTATTGTTATTTTATTAGTTTTATTATTATTATATACCTATATATATATACTATAATTATATATATATATACATAATAATTATATATATACATAATAATTATATATATAATATTATATAATATTATATTAAATTCTATTCTATTATATTATATTATATATATACTATATATATACAGTATATAGATCTCTCTCTCTCTCTTGAAACGTCCATTTTTAATAAGATGGCACTACACCAACATCTTCGATTTTGCCATTCAAATAAAAACAAGTAAAATGTCGACTCTCGAAACCAGATCCCCAATATCGTCGCAGTCGCCTTTGTGCCTTGTCACAGTACGGCATCCGCAAGCCGTTGGTGCCACTGGTTACAGTCTGATCCACCACCTGACACCAGGGACTTGGAGCAAAGGATGTCAAACAGCGAGACGCAAGAGATTCCATCCTGCGATGAGTTGAAATAGGTCGACGAATTGTCACTGATAATACACCGGTGCTAAGAACATTTAAGAACAACTCTAAGCGACTCCAGGCAACTATGTCTGGAAAATTCTCATCAGGCATGACAAAGCGACAACAAGAAGCCGCTGACAGCAGCATCCAGAGCATCACACCTTGTCCCAAGTGTTGTCATCTGATTCCTTGGCCAAACTCATTCGGGAAACAATGGGAAACACATAACTCGATATAATTTGAGGACATTCAGGGGATTGAAAAAAGTTGAAGCCACACATCAACACCATGTGACCATCACAATTCCTGATCCCAGCATCAGCCAGGTAGGTCTGCAACACCTTCGCCAGCGGATGATCTTCCACTTCCTTGCCACCAAGGCATCCAGGGATCGAGCCATTGCAGTGAATCTGGAAGCGTTCAAATCTGGTATTGAAAAGTTTCTACAAGAGAAACATAGAAAGGCATACAGTATCATTGTCATTGGTCATATCATCCATATCTTTAAAGCATGTTAAAGCTGTGATGACTCTCTGGCAGGAGCTCAAAGGCACCAACATCCTGTCTAGAAGAATTATCTTCCCATTCCTGCTGGTTCCTTCCATTCAACCTCCTCGGCTTGGATCCTTGTATGATCCTTTTCACCTCTGAAGTCCTTTGATATTTCCAGAATTTTCCAGAACCAAAAGGCTAAAAGGTTCCACTTCCGCCATGTGGCTGAACATTCTCCCAGGTACTCCAACATTCGCTCCCGGATGGCCGTGAGCCGGTCTGGTGTCACCAGGACCTCAACGTGGTTCATGCGATATATTGATCTTATATTGATCTTATCCACTCGCTTGTTGGATGCTTGGATTCACGTGTTTGAATTGTTTGGGGTTTTGGACCGTTTTGGAAGGTTTCCCAGCTTTGGGACAATATGAACTGAACTGGGACCAGGTCTCCCCAAAAGATGGCATGGTCACTGAACCAACATCACTTGCCAGTGCCAAGATGCATAGGGTGCCACCAAATGCAAGGAGACCTTCACCAATTCCTGGCGCGCCGGGTGTTGTGGCTGACACCATGTCTAACTGCGCAGGAGAAAATTTAATTTTAAATGGACATGATAGGGTTGGGATGAGGTAGGGTATGATATGGTAGTATTATAAAATGGCAACACACTCTTGATCTCTTGATGCTACGCTAGAGATCCCGTACGTTATGGGGTGTGGTGGGGTGTTGACGTTCATGTTAACTTGCAACATGCTCGTGATGCTACGTTTGTAAGTTCCTCAAAAACTTCCACACGCAATGGATGCTAAGCTTTTGATTCTCATTCTCCCGGGCTGTTTGGTGGGGTAAAATCCAGGACCCAGTTGTCCTGAGCAGAAAAGTGCCAGGGCTGTTTCACAACAATGACGGTTGAAAAGAAAAAAGACGTTCATGCAGAATGTTCATGTCAATCGTGACATAATTATCATAATTCAAGAGTCATATGCCCGGAGCGCCATTAATGATGGCGTTACCCTATGGTCCTGTCCATGTTCATGCTAGAACTTTCCCTTACTCGCGTGTTGCCCCAAAGAGTTAATGAAAATATCTAGCTCTGCAATTTGACCCACAATGCTCAACTTAGGTCGGGCAAGCAACTGGGGAGGAAGAATTGGTGATTCTGAATGGTTTCAAGAAATTTCGAAACAAGTAATCTAAGTAATCAGGACACATCTCCATCCAACACAATTTGCGCAAGCTTTCACAGTGAACCAACATGATCAACATGTCAAGTCATACGTTGTTTGCCAATTAAACGGCAGAAAGGTCTTGGTTTCGGCACACTGCACTGAAGCAATCGCTCCTTGACGCGATCCCAGCCCGAGGCATTGAAGATGCAGAAGTCGATCAAAGGAAGATCTGGAAAGAACTGGAAAACCTGAATCGGTTGAGGAAATCAGTAAAATCAGACATCATGGGATTTTGTGTGGCGTTCTTTTTGTTGATCTGGCTGCAAACAATGAACCATACGGTGAGTGGATTGGACTGGATCCCCGTGAGCTTCAATATAGCCACCATGCACAAACAGGACCTGGATGTCTGAACCATCACGGCAATCAGCTGGTTGCTGACACAACTGAACGCAAGCATCTTGGCTGCAGATTTTTCGATCCCCAATCCGCATCATCCGCATCCAGTAGCCGAGAAACAATCATCCCCAAATGTCGCAAAAGCACCAAATCCTGCGGCAGAAGGACAGCAGATGATGCCAAATCTCTTGAAACCGTTGGTACTTTGAGGCACGTCACAGCTATGCCTTATGATGATTTGCAGTAACCCCCAAAGAGATAAAAGATGATAAAAGTCATTTACCACCATTTACCACTAGTATTTCTGTTTCCCACATTTACCAGCTCTGTCCTCGCTGAGGACAAACCAATCAGCTCCATGCCAGCGACAGAAATCCACGCGTGACCGCCAGGGCCGCGCTCGTTTGATGCGCTCCGGCACAGCATCCAACATGGCACTGGAGGTCACCTTACCAGATTTCCATAGATTTCCCAGGATTGGGGCTCAGCAAAAATGCAAAACCATCACGAATCATGGGCATATCATGGGCTCTGCACCATGGTGCCTTCAGATCCATGTCAAAGATCAACGGAAAAATGCGCGTCTGACGCTCCATCAAAACCTCAGCCGCGTCAAGACGATCTGATCAATTGATGATCCTCAACACCTACACCTCAAGTCTACAAGGAGTTCAAGATAGTTCAAGGATGATTGTAGAGACACACACTTTTCTAGATCATCAGCTGATTCCCTGGTACAATCTGCCTTTGCGCGGAGCCATGGGAGCCATGAAGCCACTGGGATGTGTCGTTCGAAGAGCCACGCAATGGCCTTGTTGAGGCCTTGCCGCAGGGGTGTCTGAAAAGGCTTTGCCACTCCAACATGTCCTGCTGAATGTCAATCTTGTTCTTAATTCAAATATGGGTCTGAAAATGGTGGACCCCCACATCCAATGGTGTATCATCGATTTCCCAATGAATATGGCCATTTGGGGGTATACCCCATTTTCAGACAAACCCGTATGAATTCAAGTAGCTGCGATGTACCATGATGTGTTTTGATCACGATGACGATAACAAATACTTTCAAATTGAGGGATGCCTACCATTGTTAACTGCAAGTCAGCTGGGCTCAAAAGCCCTCAACACTGCTCTGCCCCTTGACGAGCATTAGGCTTTGAGAATCTGAGATCCACACCTATCACCAATCTCAAACCAGGAATAGCAAAAGCGTGGACAATTCGGAGTTGTTTCCCGGAGTCAAACTCACACTTTTCTGCCTTCCAAATCCTCTTCAGTGTCAAAGACCAGCATACCTGCTTGTAGCGTTGTAGCGCATGGCTGATCATTCTATTCTTTGGTGGAACACGATGAAGATCAATGACTATGTATTGGATGTTGTCCAGGATGCTGCCCTTGAAGCTCTGGTCTTTAGGCAAGTCATGGATGGCAAAAGTGTGTGCGCAGACTGATGACTGATGGCCCCTGATGGCTCAAGAACGGAATCAGCACGAACCTTCACAAGCATACCCCGTTTTGGGGTCTGCTGTTTGTTCACTTCCTCAATTTGTCCATGATGTCTGCAAAAGGACTTGATTCCTATGCAAAACGCCTTGAACCAACAGTCGACTCAACATGCCCCAGAAATCTGTTGCCACGTTGACCCACGCCTGTCTGCGTGAAATCTGAGCGCCCCTTGAAGCAGCTGTGAGTCAATCGATGGCTCTCAGTACCTAAACGACCAAACGAAGCAAGCACCTGTTGGGGACGGGAATGGGACACCCCAAATTCTCCAAGGGTTGCCAAGGCTTCAGATTTACTATTCTACTATAAATCGGAGAAGCGGCGGGTTTCACCAATCAATTCGGCCAATCCTCACCAAGTCTGAACACTTCATGCGCTCCAAGCTGCAATCATGAGCTCTGAACCACTGCAGGGTTCGCTCGAATTCCTTGAACTCTGCGACACTGTGAAACCTCAACGTGTCAAGTCACCGTCCGCTGGCATTGCAACCTATGACATCAGCAATCTGTCCAATCCCTGTCATCTTTTACCAATATCATGGCAATATATGGCAATATCCACTAAATAAATTCACCAATGATCGTAGTGTTGGTGTGACTTTCGGTCAATGGATGTCAATGGTGCATCTGGGAAACTTATCCCTGAAGCGTCGATCACGGGCTTCAAGCTCTTGCAGGCGTTTGAAAGCCAAGGAAGGCGAGTCCTCCTCGTCTCCTCCGGGCTTCAGCTTTTGCTGGCCATAAATCTGGAGCTGGAGACGCAACATGCCAAAAAGGGAACAAGCTGTGATGGATGCAGAATAGCAACTATCACCAAGTACAACCACAAGTACAACCACCAAGTATAACCACCAAATATGGCCGACTTCTGACGGGTCACTGAAACTGCTGAGGGCTTCATTGAGGTCGTTCCCACGCTGTGGCACTGGCAACATCGGCTGCGCCGACATCGCCGGAGGGCCAGTGGAGGTGCCATCGCAGATTGCGGGGACTCCAAAAACCACACCGCACAGATGGATGGCATGGGTCTCACCTGCGCAAAAGACACTGTCCAAATCTGTCCAATGGGGTTTCCAATGATTCATTGGATATACGGTGATATTATACAATAAGAGGATGAGTGGTACAGTGATGTACAATGATGTGCGCACGGGGGCTGCGGGTCGATACGTGTTTAAGAGGATTTTAAGAGGTGTCTAGTTCAAAGATGTTCAAATTTTGGCAGGACCATACCGATCTGAAATCCACAGGAAGCGCCTGGCGTTTCTGGAAGTTGAGGACACATGCACTCGCCCTCTGGGGTGATGTCGAGCCTGGAGTCACGGGTGGTTGGACTAGGTTGGACTGTCGGCCTATCTGAGCAGCTTCACCATCAATAGCTTTTGTGTGATCTGTACTTACACATGCTATAAGGATCTATAAGGATCTAGAGGCACATAAACTTACGCAGTAGTATGAGCTTGTGCAGGATCCCGCGACAGAAACTTGCATAGCTGCTAAGGTCTGGAACCATTCAAGCAGTTTGAAAAAAACATACCAGATTCCACAAACATTTGAGCTGAGATGACCTGCCAAAAACATGAGCGGTTGTGCAGGTTCTGGGATCAGGATGGCGACAAGTTTCCCTAGAACTGAAGACTGCATGTTGATACTCATATCATCTCATATCTACTTAGAATTCTTAGAATCTACTTCCACTCTCCTGCAACATGCTGACGGTCACCAAACAACACCAGAGCTGAACTACAAAGATCTGCAGAGGAAAATGGTCCTCTCAGCCCCTCGGGCCTCTCCATGATGATTTGGTTGTTGGGTAACCCCCTGGCCACCACCAGAGTGATGCGCTGATCCGGACGGCACCCCACCGGCAACTGAGCAAAGGCTGTGTAGCGGTGGCGTGCAGTCAAAAGTACTGCACCATCCTTGGCGTGTGGTTGCAACCGATAGATAAGGATGCTGGATTTGAGGTCTTCAAGGCAACGAATTCGAGAAGCATTCGGAAAAACATGCAATGAGTGATGCTCAATTAAAATTTGCACATACAAAAGGGACAAACCTAGATCTGTATCTTCACTTACACACACACACAGACACACAGACACACAGACACACAGACACA
>Ga0126342_10007128_pt1 | contig 19916 bp, 12 predicted proteins | sample Cyp1metagenome_FD_92528 | JGI IMG/M metagenome (GOLD analysis project Ga0126342, IMG submission 92528) | Coral microbial communities from Lord Howe Island, Old Settlement Bay, Australia - Cyphastrea 1 metagenome | ecosystem: Host-associated > Invertebrates > Cnidaria > Coral ... | reverse complement strand
TATGTATGTATGTATGTATGTATGTATGTATGTATGTATGTATGTATGTCTGTGTGTGTATGTATGTATGTATGTATGTATGTATGTATGTATGTATGTATGTATGTATGTATGTATGTATGTCTGTGTGTCTGTGTGTCTGTGTGTCTGTGTGTCTGTATGTCTGTATGTCTGTATGTCTGTATGTCTGTATGTGTGTATGTGTGTATGTGTGCATGTATGTATGTATGTATGTATGTATGTATGTATGTATGTATAAATGTATGTATGTATGTATGTATGTATGTATGTATGTATAAATGTATGTATGTATGTATGTATGTATGCGTGTGTGTATGTATGTATGCATGTATGTATGTATGTATGTATGTATGTCTGTATGTGTGTATGTATGTATGTATGTATGTATGTATGTATGTATGTATGTGTGTGTGTATGTATGTATGTATGTATGTATGTGTGTATGTATGGTGTATGTATGTATGTATGTATGTATGTATGTATGTCTGTATGTATGTATGTATGTGTGTATGTGTGTATGTGTGTATGTGTGTATGTGTGTATGTGTGTATGTATGTATGTATGTATGTATGTATAAATGTATGTATGTATAAATGTATGTATGTATAAATGTATGTATGTATGTCTGTATGTCTGTATGTCTGTATGTCTGTATGTCTGTATGTCTGTATGTATGTATGTATGTATAAATGTATGTATGTATGTATGTATGTATGTATGTATAAATGTATGTATGTATGTATGTATGTATGTATGTATGTGTGTATGTATAGTGAGAGAGAGAGAGGGAGTGTACATGGCAACCATATATATATATCATATATATATATATCATATATATATACGTATATATATATATTATTATATGTATAATGATATTTGCGCGTGTCTGAAATACAAGGGGCATAAATAAAAATCTGTGTGTGGATTAATCACCATGAAACATGGGGATTGTGTTGATTTACTGGTGATCATTGTGGGGGGTATGGAGATATCTAGTGGGTATATACAGTAAGGATGATCCAATCAGCATGTTATGGGGATAGAATGCGATATATTTAAAAAAAAAAAACATCTTCAAATGGATGAGAACTGGGGGTAGCCCCATCTTTTAATGGAAGCCCCCCAAAAAAAATGTAGGTGAGTGTAAAAACATGTATTACCCCAATTTGCGGACATCTTCACTGGTAAAATGATCATGAAACCATGGATAAAAACGGCTAGCTCTCGAGCTGGCAACTTCTGGAGGCGGAAAAGGATGGAGACTACAACCAAATTGGGGAATATCTCCAAACCCAATAAGATTCCATCTACCCTCTGGTAATTTAACATAGCTATTGAAAATGGCTATTTATAGTGGATTTTCCCATTCAAAATGGTGATTTTCCATGGCTATGTTAAATTACCAGAGGGTAACCTTCATTTTTCCTGGTTTTCGCATCAGTTCCCATGGCTTTCGCCGTCCAAGGTGCTATCCCAAATGCTAACACCTCGACCAAAGAACTGCCCCGCAGACGCTTGGGACCACACCACCTTCTCCTACAGTGGCAAATTGCCTCGAAAATCCCCGACTTCAGTGATTTTTTCCACTAAAAAAAGACTTACTGGTGCTTAGTACGGAATGGATGGGAATGGGGGAATGGGATCATTATTAATAGTGATTATGGATCATTCCCTCATTCCCTGCGTTTAGCACGCACCAGTAAGAAGAACATGTCAATGTGGAATGTCCATAAGTATAGTGGCCTGTTTTTTTTTGAGAAATTCCCAGGAAGTCAATGTGGAACCCCCTTCTTGGGACGAGCTTCATACATATCTTCCACGGGATCTGCGGTAAAACCCTTGGTAGGTAGCCTTCACACCCAAAATAGCTGGGCTTTATGGATCTTCATCCGAAATGTACAGATCAACTGTACATATTTAAATATCCCATCTATGTCAAAAGTTCTATGGATCTTCATCTGGTCAAATAGCTTTGCAAAACCTGTCCCCATAGCTTCATCAACTTCTGAGCCGCGCCCTGATCCACCTTTTCTGTCCACATCTTAGCCACATGCAGTGCTAAAGATCGACTTTTGGGCTATGGCACAGCTTGAAACTTCCATATTTGCAGGGTAAAACCAGATAAAAGTGAAATACCAAAGTCCATCTTCCCTCAATCCAATCCGCTGAACTATTCAGGAGTCGACATGCTCGCGGATTGCCGCAATCTTACACATCCAACGGGCCAATGTTCAAACTGTTGACAAGAATCTATGACACACTCAAAACAGGAATTGCCTGAAAAATGTTCGGAAAACTGCATTCAATATCATGGTTGATCATCTGCTTCCCATTGGAATGCTGCCATAAAAAATTGGATTTATCCCATTCTAAACCCAATTAATCATCATGTTACCCATAAAGATCACCATAAATCATCATGTTACCCATAAAAAACAAACAACTCCGCCATAATGCTCAGACATAGTCCTGGTATGACCACTGATCAATGGCCAGTTGGGCAAAGATGTAGGCAGAGCCTCACGCGCATTGACGAAGATGGACAGTCGGCTGGTTAGTGGGTGCTGGTGAAACACCCGAATTCTCGAACTTGTTTTGGAATTGTTATATGTATGTATGTGGGTCAAAATGGAAGACCGATGTGGGACCACAGATGTGAATGTCTAGTTTAGTATTGACCATCCAATTATTGGGGTACCTAATTTTGACCCATACCCATATGTTTATTCATCAAAAAAAGATGGTGATACAACCAACAAGCAACCTTTCTTCATGGCTTCCCAACTTGACACATCCTGGCGATGTTTTTGGAAATACTGTGGCGATGTGTTCCGAGCAAGTCGCAATTGATGGGTGAAGATGGTGTGAAAACCTCTGACATTATTTCCCAGGATCTTGAAATAACGATTGTGCCACACCAAAAGATAGGTTTTCCAAAGATGGTGAGAAATGCTGTTTTTTCACTACGAAAATCTTCCGTTTCTCCAAAGCTGGTGCCACCGGAAAAAAAAATGAGGATGCCAAGCAGCCATCTATTGCCTCCTGAGGTCGCAAAAAAAACTTCTCCCACTAGGGATATAAGCTCCAGCTCGCCAGGATCCACAAGTACAAATTGGTTTACAAATCTCACTAGCTATATATATATATATATACATACTATGATTATATACATAATATCATATGTATAAATATATATATATATATATATACTATCATATATATATATGTACTATAAACCCAGTTCTTGGAGTCATAGAAAAATCAACCAATCGCTCCCCTCAGCTCGGTCCAACGTTCGTCCAACGTTCGGTTCAGGGCTCCCAACCACTCCATAAGCCAGAATCGCTATCGAAGTAGGCACCGACGATCATGGTGTTGCCTGGCAACTGCCAGTTGGACAACAACCGTTTTTTTTGGACCACCGGAACTGGAACGGGAAGACATCATCCTGACAGGGAACTATGACCTACGATCAGTGGAATGATCCACCATATATATATATATATGTGTGTGTATATATATAGTGTGTATATATATATGTACCATCTGGCTATGACTAACATCGCCATGGAATTTTTTGATGGCTCATAGAAATAGTTGTTTTTTACCGTTCTTAAAAATGGGCGATGTTCTATAGCTACGTTAGTCATAACCAGAGGGTATATATATACCAATGGAGGACCCAAAGATCCAAAAGATCATCAATGATCATAGATCTAGAGCAGAGTTCATAAGGTGTATTTCATTCATCTAGGGGTGGTATACAGTTGACCCAGTCTCAAACTGGCACCGCATCGTTTAATAATCAGGTCACAAGTTGTGGCAACCCCAAGTCATACCAAGAAATTGGAAATCTGGAAACATCAGGTAAATATTATCTAATTACCCTCTGGTACTTTAACATAGCTATGGAAAATGGCCATAGAAATAGTGGATTTACCCATTAAACATGATGAATTTCCATAGTTTTTTGTATGTTTACCAGGCCGGGTATATCTAATTCATATCCTAGAAACACCGTTCGGCATCTTTTTTGGGACCCTTGTACCATGAATCTAGCATGAATCATCAACTGAGCAAATCTTGCAGGGTTTCGGTCAACTTTTTCCGGCAAGCCCAATCAAGCCCAATCATGAACCCTTTTTTTCACATGGCTCTTGATACCCCTAGCTATGATCCTAAATGGTAAAATTTGGTAAATGATGGTGAATGGGGTACTGGTCCTTATGTCTTTCATTGCATTAACAACCTCCAACTCTTCATATACCATCTGGTTAACATAGCGAACTGGAAAATCAATTTTCTTCATGGAGGTTTAGTTCGCTGGGAAAATCATCTATGGGCCATGGCTTCCATAGCAAACTGTTAGTCACAACCAGAGGGTACCAAACAGAAATCTGGGTAAATTATAATAATTCACTAACCTGAATAGTTCGGCCATAAAAGGGAATGATTTCCCTATATCTAAACGATGATTCCAGGGTTCGGGAGAACAGGCTTCGGTCGTGATGAAATTTACCCAGATTAACCATTACCATCAATAACCATGATTATGAACTATTACTAACCATTAATAACCATAGCTTCATTATGGTTATGGTTATTGAAAAAATACTAACCATGAAAATCATGGTTATTAATTCACCATGAAAATAACCACTAACCACTGGACCATAGCTTGAGATTCTCAACGACCTGGACAGGACCGGCTTACCATGGTTCGAAAAGCCACAGATCTTTTTTCGCCTGAGACGTCCACGGAGATTCCAAAGCGATCTTCCTGGTGTGGAAGATTCCATGGAAATCCCACCGAAGAAATCCAGGAAATCCATCTAATGGTGCTCCAAAGTCAAAAAAATTGAAGTCTTCAAGGTCTGAAGTATTTAGCTTTCTTGAGAAACATCAGCATGTTTCTCAGGATTCTTCAAAGCTTGGCTTTGTCTGCAAATAGGGAACACAGAAATCCACTGGAAAATGGTGTTTACATGTTTTGACCATTCAAACGGCCATATTTTGAAGATAGATACATCATGTTCAGACATACCTAAATATCAGATTATATAAATTGGTTATTGTATCTCATCAAAGTATCCCATAAAGTATCTCCATCATATCCCCATAGAATGGTAGGTCAATAATAATCTTCCCATCACTTTCCCAACAGAAATGGCCATGTTTTGCAATATAAACAAAAAAAAACGTGCTTCAACTCCCCCTGAAAATCTCATCAAACTACGGCATGTGATAAATCCCATAAAATATTATCCAATGATCATGATTATCGTGGTTAAATCACCATCAAAGTCCTATAAAATCATATATATATATATATATCCATGAAATTCCCATAAAATCCCATATATATCCAAGGTTTTTAGCCATGTTTTTAGCCGTTCCAAATCCCACCAATGAAATGTCCTCAGTCGCCCCATCAGGCGCAAAGATCTTGGTGCCACTACCCCAGCCAGACGCATTCCTGCCGAGGAACGTTCAGCGAACCAAAACAAACAAACATGGGTCATTAAATGTCCCCATTTTTCACATCACCCAACCATTAGGTTTTTGTGGTCTACTAGATGGCTAGTATTTTTGGTGATGTCCAATATTCCCAAAATGGGACAGGCAAACCAACCCCTGACAAATTTGGCCAACAAGCCATGGGGACCAACTTTGACCATCGGACCAACTTTGAAAACCAAAAAATCCCCGCGGATCCAAGTACTTCGGGATGAAAAATGGGGGGTATCATTTAGTGAAGTGATTCCTCAGAAAGTGTTTGGATCCTTGGTGAATCATGTCAGTGATAATCTGGGATTTAGATGGTCCCCCAATGAAACAGCCCTTTGGGGTTTACTACTCTAGGGTCGACATGATCCAAAAAAGCTGGTGGTTGATGATCATTTGCTTGGTTCAAGATATATAATCTTGACTGTTGAAACCATGTGTTTCACCATTAAAAAAATGGGGCTGCACAGTAAATTGTCCCGTCAACTGATTCTGGGAAATGAGTATCAATCAATTGATGTCTAAGTATCCATTTTGAAAAATCGTATCTACTCTCTATTCACATGAGCAGTCTTCAAAATCCCTCGATCATTCCATTTCATCCTGGTTAAGAACGGGATTCCCCATTCTTGGATGATAAATGCGTCCCCATTTTTCATATGAAGGCTAGGATTTCATCCCCGAACTCATCAACCCTGCCAGGGGTAGAACGCAGCCACTGCTCACATCTTTGGGTCATCCCGTACCGCGTCAAAAAAACCCACAGGATGGGCTTGAAAAACCAAGGTACCTGGTGTAGATGTAGGCAGCTCCACCCTCAGAACGGGTTTCAAACAAACACTTCAACTGAAGCTTTCGCAAGTTTTGCAGATTTAGAGATCCCGGCATCAAAAACAGTCAGGATTTTCACATGTCCCATGTGGAAAAATACTTGGATCACCAGAATCCTGCAGCTGGTGAGTGGCACTGTCCGCTTAGTTCAGTTCACCACCAGGCTTCCAATCATCAGTTGTGCCTCCCAAAAACCTCCAAGTACTGGAAACTATGTGGCTTCCCCTGGGTTCCCCGCATTGAAAAAATGTTGAATGTACCAACTTGGTAACTTGGTACCGTACCACGATTCGTGTGGTACAAATGTTGTAACCCCAACCACAAACCATCCCCAATAAAGACACAATCGATGGATCCATCAAAGCATCAAATCATTCCCACCTCAATGAGATGGTCCTCGAAAATTTGGAAAAAAAATTCTCATGCTGAAATCATCTCAAATCCTCCAAAAACATAGAGATGACTCACAGAGATTCAAGGAGAACCACCAAAACGCGCAATTTCACAGAGCGATTGAAGGCCCTAATCGAAATAGATTATTTACGGTTCTCAAAAATGCTGGATCTTTCCAGAGTTATGGAACAGTTTCAGATGGTAACTATTAGTTGAACTATAGTCATCAATCTACCTGGTAAAAAAAAAAAAACTGATTTTAGTTACCATCTGATAAATTGATGACTATAGTTCATTTACCTGATGGTTCTCAAATTCCTGAGTTTTTGTCTCGTCTTTTACCCTCAAAAACTGACCCAACCGCGGTCTTTTCGCGAAGCGCGAAGGCACATTGATCTTCTCTCCGTCGTCCCAGAAGGCGCCCACCACGGCCGTGGTCCCAGACCTGGATGCGGAAGTCAAACTCTCGGAAAATCTCGTGTTTTTGTTTAAGGGAGATATGAAATCCTATGGGAAATTTGACATAACCATAGTATCATGGGAAAATATGGGAAATATATGAAATCCTATGGTGATTCAATGGCATCTTTCCATAGTCTTTTCTATGTTTACCAGAGGGTAACCATAGTATCATGGGGAATGAGATAGTTGATATTATAACACTTGGGAGTGCATGAGTGGATATATATATATATAACTATATATATATAACCATAGTATACCATAGGATACCCCAGCTATATATGGGAATATCATGGGATATGATTGGGATTAAATCATGGGATCTACTTGGAGGATCATCCCACGGAAGTGGCAAACTTCGCCTACGGATCGTAAGTCCCCATTCAGCGGGGGTTATCCCATCTAAAAAAATGGAATTCATGGGCGAATGGAATAAAATTCTCGGAAATCTAGAAGCATTTTTTTTATAGGACATGCAACCCTATGGGAAATGGACATATCTATAAATTATGGGATATAATATATATATATGAGAACAATGGGGAGATTTAACAAGATCAAGAATGCTTGGGGATTAATGGGAATAACATCCCATAAACGGGTACATCCAATAATAAACCATCCCCAAAATCACCATCAACAGGTGGAAATCAAACCATGCCCAAATACTACTTGTTAATTATTGGGTTTGCCACAACAAGCAAGATATCTTTAAAAAAAACTTAGTTGTTATAGGGATTACATCATTACATGCACCAGTGATTGCCACAAAGACCTGGGAAAGTTCTGTTCGGAACATCGTGAAGATTCACCTCTTATTTTACGGGGATATCATTAGATATACAACCAAAAAAAACGGGATACCGGCATAACAAAACCGGTATAGACTTTCTAGGAATGAATAAATTACCCGGGAAGAATGGGACCATCTCTCACGGCTATGACAAAAATGGAGAATTTTTGTCAGAGAATTCTTGGGATTATCCCATCGATTTCATTGAGGCCTCTTTCAGAAAAAAAATGGAAATGATAGATCAATAAAATCAATGGCAACTCATAGATCAATATCAACTTTCGAAAAATCATCTCTCGAAAATTTGCTGATAGAAAGTGGGCTGTCCCAATCACTTTGCAATGTGGTGAATCTGAGAAAACACCGGATGACTTTGGGATGATGGGAAAAATACACCCATGGCTGCCTCACGAGCAGCCAGGGTCTTGTGCTTTTGCTGTGCTAATTCCACAAGATCGGAACTGGTTGGGGTACAGTTATGTACAGTTGAGGTTACCAATGGATATAACGTTTGGTTATGTTACAAACCCACGTCAGTTTATTGAAATGCACTCAAATTTATAATCCCCACAGTATAATTTTCAGTAAAAACATAGTGTTATAACATTTAAAAAAAAAAGTATGATAAACAACGATAATCCCCACGTCATGCTGAGAACTGCACCGAGTTGTTCACTGGAACACTTCCCCTGTCCCTTGGCTCCCACACACCGCCACGGCGCTACCAAACCTCGGATTGAGGGATTTACCCCAACGAAAATGGCCGTTGTTCAGTCCGAAAATGGATGGATAACCCACTGGTAATTTAACATAGCTATGGAAAATGGTCCATTTATAGTGAATTTTCCCATGAAAAATTGTGATTTTCCATAGTTATGTTAGTTTACCAGAGGGTAACCCACTGGATGTGATACGGAAATTGGGGGGGTCCTAAAATGGTGGTACCCCAAAATGGTTGGTTGCTTTATGGAAAATCCCAAAATAAAATGGATGATTTGATACCCGCTATTTTAGGCAACCTGCAAATGATGAAGAAAACTAGTTCTTCTCAGCGACTTCATCCGATACCCCAATCATTTCATATATGTAAAAATAACACCTAAGATGAAGTCAATGGGAATTTCAGGATCCTAAAATGGAGGTACTGTACCATATAAGGCCATATTTTGTGGGGATATTCACTTACATAGGCCTTAACAAAAAGGCCTTACATATGGTAGGTACCTCCAATCAATCGGTTCCTGTTGCATGGCCATTGATGAAGGGATTCCCCATGTTTCAGCAAGGTCTTCTACCCGCGGTCAAGCCATGGACCAGCCATGGGCCCAGCAACCGATCGGAGTCGGTGCTATTGCTATTGGCATCTGCCACATATTTCACCATCTGCGTCCAAGTCGGCCCGTTCTCCTCGCTCCTGAAAGGAATGGCAGTCTCAGAGCTCCTGATAGATGTTATAAATACATATATATAATATAATACATATATATAATCCAATCTAATCTAATCTCATCTCATCTAATCTAATCTAATATTTCTTTCTATATTTCTATCTGTCTAATCTAATCTAATCTAATCTTTCCAATCTAATCTAATCCAATTTAATCTAATCTAATCTGTCTATATTTCTATCTACTCTAATCTAATCTACAGTAATCTAATCTAATCTAAAACTAATCTAATCTAATCTAATCTAATCTATCTATCTATCTATCTATCCATCCATCTATCTATCTGTGGGGTATATGTTTACCATAGCGACCAAAAAATGAATCAGCTACATAAAGCCTTCATGTAAAGCCGAAGTTCGTTACCCAGTTTTTAGTGGGCTGTCCTTACCAGGAGCTTCTGGGACTGGGTGCACCAGCCAACCACTGGAAAACGGTGAAAATGTTACGTGTATATATATATATGTCATATATGTCATATATACGTATACGTATATATGTACTATATGCCATATTTACATATATGCATATTGAAGAACTTCCGGCTCATCTCCGTGCTTTATCGGATCCCATGAAAAAATATCGGGCAGAGATTTCTTCAGCCGTGGCCCGTCTCCCGTGTCCGCAGCCTTTCTGTTCCCCGCGAGCAAGGCTAGTCACTGTGGCACCAGCAGCAGTGACACTTTGCACAGGCTGCCCTGTTGGTGTCTAAATGTCTAAAATCGACGATCTGATCCATTCTCCCATCCCTAGACTTAAAAAAAAAAACTGAATGGCCTCTATTGAATGCTTGGAAAAAAAAAAAAAAAACATCTATACTCAACCAGGGCTTTTGAGAATGTATGTGTATTTTCATGTATTTTCTTAGGGTTTAGGGATTCCTAAAGATCAAAGATCTACGAAAGATTTCGGCGCGAAGCTATGGCGGCTCGGATCAAAAGTCTGATATGGCCCAGATGGCCCAGATGGCCATAGGTGAAATCAACTCCCAAAAGCTGGGATCTAACTGGATCTAACCCCAGCATTTCCCCCCAACAAAACTATGGTTTTAGATCAAGTTACCCTCTGGTTATGTCAAAATAGCTATTGAAAATGGCCATTTAAATAGTGGATTTTCCCATTGAAAATTGTGATTTTCCATAGCTATGTTAGTTTACCAGAGGGTAGATCCACTTTTACAACTGAGTCACTGCACTTCCAAGAAGAAATTCGGAACCAGCCCAGCCTCTGAAAAAACTAACCACCGCCCAGAAGTCACACTTAACTGTCGCAGTTCCCCCGGGCGCAGAAATTTCCCCGAGTTTCACGGCGAGGCCGACCCTTTTTCCTTTTAGAAAAAAACACTTCAAAAGACATGGGTCATTGAGTCATTGGGCATAAAATATGATAAAATTCCCCAAACAACTCTGGAAAACTGCCCAGAAAACTTACACCCAAACTTCACAGCTGTTCGGCCGGGGTTTTGGCACAATTTGGCAGATTCGAAGCCCCAGCACTTCATCTCATTCGTGGCCGCTCTCCGTTGCCATCCACTGCTTGGATCGCCTCATAATTTTAGGGGAAAAGTGGCTGTTGGCAAGCCCAAGAGGCCGAAAAGGAACAAATCCTATATAATATGAGATAGTGGGTTTTTATCTGGTTTTTATCTTCTTTTATCTGGTTTAATCAATGATAATCATAGGTTTTATTTGGTTTAACATGGATTTTTGCTGTTCTATATGGTTTGATATGGATAATCATAGGATAATCATGGTATATTTCTATCTATCACCCTCCGGTGTCATCAAACGTGCTTGGGGCATTCCCTACGAAACAAATGGACGCATCCCCGGTTTTTGGAGTTGGCTTGGTGAGAATCTGGGAGAAAAGCCATCTGGTTATGACATTCACAGTTTGCCATGGAAAGATCCACCATGCATTTTTAAAAGAACGGTAAACCATCTAACTTTCGATTAGGGCCATCTATACCACCATGGCTATGTAACAAATAACCAGAGGGTAGAGTGAAGCGTGAAAACTTTGAAAACTATGTCCTTTTTGTGTCCTTTTTGGGACTAACGCCCAAAAACGATGCCCAAAAGTGTGAAACCGGGATCGTATTGTCCATGATTTCTTCATCATTTCCAGGTGTGCAACTGTTCTTTGAAGAGTGGGGCTTGATCGAAAATCATCGCTTCCGATCAATGTATGATCCCCAGAGACCCAGCATTTTTTCAAATAGTTCCCCCAATCACCAAGAGCTCAGGTCACCCAGAAATTCCCAAAGAGAGGTCTTCTCAGAGTCTTCTCCCAATCATGGATTATCAGATTATATTGGCCCCTAAATTTCATTCTCAGTTTCACCATGTTTCACCATGTTTCACCATGTTTCACCCCATCCATACAGCAGCCACCTCCCCATCGTCCCAAACGTCGTCCCAAACGTCCGGCCTTCAGCAGGAAGGCACTGCGTTGCTCCGGGTCCGAGATCGCCGTCAGCTGAGGGAAGTCGTGGACAATGACGCGGACCCAACAGCGGGGACGCTTCCAGGGGGGCGTGGCTTTGGCGAACTGCTGCACCTGCAACAAAAACGGAAGCCCCAGGTGGCCACCCAAAAAGCCGTTGGATGCTGATAGAATGGTCGTGTTTGGTGCGAGTTGAGAGAGTTGAGCAAGAAAAATGCTGAGATGGGGATGAAACCAACAACCATCTGCGACTAAGCAGTTTAAGCATGAAAAAGATGATTGGAAACTATGCATGTCAGCATCGAATGTGGGTTTTTAAGCGTCCGAAAGGAGATAGCACCCGGCTTTTTTCGCATCCCATGAAATTCTCCTGGTGCTGCTATCTTTAACTGGAAAACTGGCTCGTGTTCAGGGTAAATCTTCGAAAATATGTCATATATGGAGTTGGACCGGCTGGTCGATAGAGATCCCCAAAAACTTGTAGCTTAAGTATTAATACTTTACAGTAATTCAGGTAGTAATTCCCAAGAAACCAGGTAGTAGAGACCTCAGAGACCCCCAAGTCATAGCTTTCATAGCCAACTAAGATCAATGAACAGGGGCATGTGCTGCGCCATGATTGGTTGATTGGTTGAGATGGAGATGTGCCAGATTTTCACATGTTTCACCGAGCGCGGAAGGTCGGTCTTGGGGATGGTGGGATGATTCCCCTAGCGGAAAGCAACGTGAAGTCGCTGCAATGATATTGTCACTTCAAATGTCCATTTCGGGTGGTCAAAATGCCAGATCCCTTCATATCCCTTCGATCTCCATGGTTGTCGTTTCAAGGCCCTGTTTCTTAAGACGGCTAAGCACCTGAATATGGTCCTGCCTCAACATGGTCAAATTCACCGAAATTGATCCCAAAACATGGAAGTCCATCCCCAAAACACCCTGAAATCATCTGAAATCATCACTCCCTCGTGGCTTCCCTACCTTCAAAAACCCCTGAAATCCCAGCATTTTGTGGGATCGCCCCCCCATCCCCCAGTCGTCCGGTGGCGCCGCAAACCAGCGCCGGTTGCCGCAGACCACGAAGAGCTCGCCCGCGGCGGCCGTTTCCACGGCCACCAGCGCGGGCAGCTCCTGCGGATGCAGGCGGCCCATCTGGAGGTCAATCACCAGCCTCGAGGCCAAATCCGAGTGTCACTGGGGGGATATCCCCTGAAATTTAGCCCTTACATAGGCCTAAAAAATAGGCCTTATATATGGTAGGTACCTCCAGTTTAGGTACGTCTGGAAGTGGCCATTGGGGATGGGGAAACTACAGGATTTTTTCCGGAAATTGCTGGGTGAATCCATGTTGAAATAGGAATCCCCAAGTGGTGAGTCACGGAGTCACGGAGCGACGAAGTTATCATCCAAGTTGTAAAGTGTTAGAGTTTGCGAACTGGAAGCCATGGGGTATGGGGGAAGTGGGGGAATCCCCAAGTCATTGGGGATATCACTTAGGGGAAGTTAATGTTATAATCCCCAAGTCACTGGGTGAATCAGTGTTTCAATGTTTCACACTGGGATATTGATGATTATCGATGATATTGATGAATCATATTTAAAAAAAAAAAGGTATTAGTTGAAATAGACTATTGAAGATATTGATGGGGAAAAATAGAAGGGAAGATCACACGGATCATAAGTGGTGAGTGTTTCTGGCTTGGGCCGGTTTTTTCGGTGACCCAGCGCCATAAAAGATCCGATCACCGGAGCCAAGGATTTCACCGATCTTGGGGATATTTTATGGGAATCATTGCGATAACAATGAGAGAGTATGAAGAATATATGCTTAAATATGGTTCAGAATCCCTTTCCCCTACCCTCAGAAACCATGGTTTTGTAGGGGATGAAACCACATATTTGGAACGAGTTAAGGGGTGTTTTATATTACGGGGATGGCAGTATATGCTTAATAATACATGGTTTAACATGGTTTAACCATGTAAGTGAGATAATAATGAAAAACGGTACCAAACAGGGTTGGGACCATTATTGAGGAATCATCATGAGGATATTATATGATATAATTACTGTATTATATATATATAACCAATTTAATATGATAGTAGGGATAACAAAAACATTGTGCTTGGAAAGGATGGAACAATGATTTTTTTGCGCGCAAGGGTAGGCCTGGTGGACCGAAATTTGCGCACAAAGGTCATTGGTTCAAAGGTCATTTTGTCTCATCCAATCCTGTTTTTCAGCAAATCTGATGTGATTTCTTCTGTGCATTGATGTTATGGCTATAAAAACCCCATGTTATGGCCGTTGATTTCAGAAAAACTGCCATAACATCACTCATAACATTGAGTTTTTCCCATGTCTTCCGGAAAAATCTTTCATTCTGTGCATTGATGATCCATGGCATGTCGAAACAAAGGAGCAGGGCCTAGCAGGGTGAATAATGACAAGCTGGACAGGATAGACCTGGAGTGAATGAAACAAATGAATCCCTTCTAAGGTAGATTACGGTAGAGTTAATAGCTGGTACATAAACAATTCGATTCCTTTCTAAATAATCAATCTAAACCACTTACATACCACCCTACTACGGTAGATTTGTGGAAAAAAATGGCGTTCCCTCTCGGCATTTAATATGAGAAGGGATTAGAAAAACTGAAAATACTCCCATTGGATCAAGATTCCCTGCTATTGCCTCCAAGAACACATCACCAATCTCCACTGCCCACGGTCCAGAATTGGCTTTGGAAGGGGAAAATCTGTAGTTGTCACTCTTGTATTTAGGGGTAACAAACATGGTAAGGCCTGTAATAAATTCCCGACAAATCAGTCCATTGAAGGTCTAGCAAGTGCTTCTCCATCACCATTTCAACAACATGTATACATACATTAATACATATTATATATATTATTATTATAAATACCCTCTGGTTATTTAACATATATAGCCATGGAAAATAGCCCATAGAAATAGATGATTTTCCCAGCTATAAACCTCCATTTATGGTTGGGATTTTCCATGGCAAACTGTTAGTCATAACCAGATGGTATATGTTTTGGTTTGTAGTAAACTTATCTCTCCAGTTGGATGAAGAGCTAAAAACCAATGCACCATGGATGTTTTTTCCGAGTTCTCGAACCATGGAAGTTCCCCAAGATCGCCACGGCGGGTCCACTCGCTGGCGATTTTGATTTTCTGAGATACGGATCATAAAAACCATCACTCTCCCAGTGAAAATGCTATATCATCCATAAAATCACTCAGAAAATCACTAGAACATATCCCATGGAGTATCAGAATTCATATTTCATAAGATATCCCATGAAGTATCATAATTCATATTCCATGAGTTGAAGTATCACCAATTTTCATCGATAAATCAGCATCAAATCTCATGAAATCACCATTAAATCCAATAAAATCACCATGAAATCACCATAAAATCACCAAATCCACTGCCACGGCACTGTTGCACTGGCTGCCCCTTGTGTTCTCCGTGTGAAAAGTGTCTGGAGATCGAGGCATGGCCACACTTCAATCGCAGGTCATCCAACTCCAGCCACTGCACCAGGTTTTTCCAATGCCTTGGGAGCATTGGGGATATATATATATATATATGTATGTATGTATGTATGTATGTATGTATGTATGTATCATATTATATATATATACATATTATGTAATAACTTTAAGGTGGGTTTCACCTCTCTTTTTGGTGGTAAACACCCAATGGTGTCCTTCAAAGTTTCCCTTACAGAAGTAGACTGCCAAAAATGGCACCCTCTCGTTGCGACATGCGGCCTCTGATGGATCACAAGGTCACGTCAGCCCCCAAGAAGGTACCAGGCTACCACCAAAAAAGGCAAAAGGCATACCCAAGACAGACGCAACATATGACGCAAGAACAAGTCACCAAAATCTTTGCAAGAACCACTTCTTAGCAGCCCCCAACATTCCAATTGGAAAATCAAAAGACCATATGCATAAATCTGCATAAACCTGAACAGGCAGAAAAGGTGTTGGATAGGTACGTTCCTTTGTAGCTAACCAGGGTCGGGTCTATGGTGGATATATCCACCAGGATCATCTCGATCCCCACGTTTGATGCTTACATCCCGTTATTCGATGCTAGAAACGTCACCAAAAACCCAACGTGGGAAATGTGGGTAAACTTCTGGGTAAATCAAGACTTCATCTTCCAACGTTTAGGGTGAAATCCTAAGTGTCAGAAATTCTCAAGAAAAACTTGGTGCTAACGCAGAGTCAATGAAATCTTCCCATGACAGATGCAGCCAAAATGTCATGTTCATCCCCAAATTTCCATCAGAATCCTAGGTTCATGAGTAAATCCTTGTTTTTTTCGAAATCACCTTTCACCTTGGTTGCATCACCTTCCTCATGGTGAAATCAACCAGTGTGATGCGGAAAAAAAAAAACAATTGTTCATGGTGAAATGCCATGGTTCTTAGGTAAAACCACCCTTGTTTTTTTCCTGAAATCTCCACGTTTCTTCTATTTCTTCTGGTTCCTCCCACACCAGGTACGGGGTAAATTGGCTAAACATAGAACTCAAATGACTAATCTACCTTCCAAACTTGGCTATCATTCATCTATAAGGCCTTGGAGCAACCCTGCTTTTCACGCCGAGATCTCTCCAAATGGTGGTCAAAACTCGAATGCCCGGATGGTACCTTTAAATCGCTGGTATAGCTGGATGTTTCTTCCTCCAGTCCATGGTAAATTCATAGGTAACTTGACCCATCCCCAAAAAAGTCTTTGATATGAGATTCTTAACCTGTGAACCAACATCAATGTGGAGTTTACAGCTAAAAAACCCATGGCTTTTACGGAAAAAGTCGATCCTTTTCCAGAAAATCCACATGTTCTTCACCGGAAAAACCAGTCGAGGTGCCACTCAGCCTCTGGACACATGGCCGGGTCCAGCTTGCGCAGATGGCGTCCGTTGCACTGCACCGCCTCTTTCAGCAGCTCCCGCTGCGGACCGCCCAGGCCGCCCGGGCCCGGGCGGCGGTCGCGGGAGAGGTGCGTCAGGTCGAGGTCGGGAGGCGCACCGATGGGGCCCATGGAAGTCCAGTGACCTGGCACCTGCTTGCATGGGGAGTTGGATGGGTTGGATGAGAGTTCATGGGATTTTCATGGGATTTTCTGTGAGTTTCTTGTTCGATGTTTATGGGAATGATGGGATTTGACGGGAACATTCTATGAGATTTCATGGAAATGTCAAGGGATTTGATAGGAGAATTCAGGCATTATGATCCCATGATGGTGTAACAATCAAGAGCCGTTATTGTATTCACATGAGAACCCCATTATCTATCCCTTATACTCACTATATAAGGGGAATGCAATGGGAATATCGACAGTGGATTGCTATGGATTGCTCAAATACCCCCATACCATTCATATCATACGTATCCAACATTAGCTTATAGGTTCATTATGTGTATATATATATATGGGTAAATTATAGTATTTCACTAACCTGAATTAAGGCCATTTGGGGATGATGTCCCTTATTAACCAAAATTCCAGTGAGGTCGCAGTGAGGTCCTTATAATTTACCCAGATATATATATATATATACAGAGAGAGAGAGAGAGGGAGAGTCAGAATATATCATATATCCTTTTTCTGAAAAAGTAAAAGTGCATTTTAGGGGGTTGCAGATGTTGAGACCTTTATGTACCATATTGTTGGTTTTGTATATATCCCATGATACCCTCAAAAGATATATCCCCAAACCATTGTGTTGTTGGTCATATCTACTGTAATCCCATCATCTATCACGGTATCACCATTATATCATTCTATCTGTATATATGTATGCGCATGTATGTACCCCATTATAATCCCATTGTCTATACCTTATAATTCCAGTATATATGCATTATATTACATATATGCATATATTCATCATTCATACTACATTAATCATCATTCCCCCATTCATCATTCCATCATCGATATCCCCCAATTTGAAGGTGCTCACATTTTCCTGCTGTGATCCTCACAAGACCATTGATGCGAACATATACATCCCAGATATAGATTTCTATATGCTTATGAGTCAAACCCTACCCAAACAAAAACGACATAGCTGCTTAATGTTGCATGGTTCTTCGGGGTTTTCTTCATTGTTAACTTGACCCATCCCCCTATCCCCAGGTGGAAACCACCGGAACATCATATGGTACCACCAATCATCCAGTCGTCACGGATGACCATTTTGGTGTTGAAACCCATGGTGATTTGGGGTACCTCTCGGAAAACTAACATAGCTATGGAAAATCCCCATTTTTTATGGGTAAATCAACTATTTCTATGGCCATTTTCAATAGCTATGTTAGTCATTACCAGAGGGTACCTCTCGGAAACTCCCGTCTCCTCATCGCATATCATCGCACCTGCTCCCTCTGGATGTACCCGTTCTGGTCGTTCTCGTTCTCTTCCTCCTCCTCCAGCGTCACCAGTTCCCACTCATCGTCATCGTCCCTGGCGATGCTGGATCAATCCAGCTGTGTCTAGAAAATATGGAACAGTTCGATGAAAAATGATGGGGTTTTTTGTGGTTTCTGATAGTAGGTATTTAATTGTATATAATGGATACTGTATTAGACAGGGATTTGGAGGGATAGAAATGAATACAGTACTCTTTCTGCGAAGGTAACATAAGGCCATTTGGGGATTGTGTACTCTTACTGACCCACAATCGATAGTGACGTCGCAGTGAGGTCGTCAAAAAAGTTGCAGTATCCCAATTCGATTTAAAGTTAGCTTGATGGTGTTTGATTTGGATGGTGAAACTATAGTACACATACTGGTTGGTGGTTGACCCACCTCTCTGAAAAACATGAAAGTCAATTGGGATTATGAAATTCCCAACTGAATGGAAAGTCAGAATCCATTCCATGGTTCCAGTCACCAGCAACCAGCATATGACTGCTTTACAAATATGACTGCGTAATTTTTCCCCATCTCCCAAGAGTAAACCCCACTTGGGGACGGTTTTTAACTTAGGCTTATCTGCCAACCAGTACTTGGCAAGTCGGGGCACAATCTGACCAGGTCGAGTTTCCGTTGCAAAAAACCGAACTAGACACGTCGTCTTCATCTCGAACATATTCAAAAATTGGATACCCTCTGGTTATTTAACATAGCCATGGAAAATGGCCCATAGAAATAGATGATGTTCCCATTAAAACCTCCATTTATAAGGGATTTTCCATGGCTATGTTAAATAACCAGAGGGTAGTAAGTTTCAATCAGCCCCACATGCCCCAAAAACTAAGCATGTGTTTCATGGGCGAAAACCACACACCAAAGAATGCCAAACGAACTGGTTTCGATGACCCTTGGTCAGAGAAGCTCCAACATCTCTTCACATCCTGCCAGATTTATCCAACTTCGATCCCAAACCAAGGTGCGTCTCAGGTTGATGGCCCCCATAGATGGAGCTCGGCTGTGCAGGGGGCGCGAAAACAGGGCGGCCCACCGGGACGGCCGGGCCCGGTCGTGGGCGCACAGCTCCTAGTGGCGTACCGAGTTCAGTGGCTACCGTCTGGAAATTTCTTGCAGTTTGCGAAATGGAAAATGGCTCATTCACAGTTGATTTACCTATTCCCAATGGTGATTTTCCATAGCTATGTTAGTTCCCAACGCCACCCCCAGGCAACTGGTCACGAAACTTTGTTTTTTTTTTTGGGGGGGGGGTTGGGGTCGGGGGTGGGATGTTAAAGTTCCTGTGAACTTGCTCACTTCATGCGTGCTTCGTGAACTTCGGGGTTGCCTGGGTTATTTATATATATATATATGTGTGTGTATATATATATATAGACATATAGACTCACTCCGCCGCCCATTTTTTGTCAGCTCTGCAAGGTCGAGATTCTCAAAACAAAATTGAAAATTCGAAAAACGTTTTTCCCTCAAACTCTGGAGAATGAAACACATAAGCGCACCTGGGAATCAAATCCCTATACCCCTGTCAACTCCTGGCCAC
>Ga0126342_10007127_pt1 | contig 19916 bp, 16 predicted proteins | sample Cyp1metagenome_FD_92528 | JGI IMG/M metagenome (GOLD analysis project Ga0126342, IMG submission 92528) | Coral microbial communities from Lord Howe Island, Old Settlement Bay, Australia - Cyphastrea 1 metagenome | ecosystem: Host-associated > Invertebrates > Cnidaria > Coral ... | reverse complement strand
GTACCCCAACAAGCCCAACACGCGCCACTCCCGCACGCAAAAGCCACCACAAGGCCACAGCAATGGCTGAAGGGCACCCCCCGGCCGCAGCAATGGCTTCTTATAGGCGTTAAACCCTCCAAATCTTCCAACTCCTCCAAAAGTCCGCCCAACTCCGATGCAAAAGGTGCCCCAACAACCCCAACAGGCGCCACGCCCGCAAAAGCGACGACAAGACCACAGGCTTGAGAAGCAAACGGCCATATGTCTGTCTTGCTGTCCGTCTCCCTCTCTCTCTCTACAGTACCCCCCTCCAATTAGGGGGGTCGGCGGCACCTGGGCGCTAGCCCATTCTATATGTATGTATGTATGTATGTATGTATGTATGTATGTATGTATATGTATGTATGTGTGTGTGTATGTATGTATGTATGTATGTATGTATGTATGTGTGTGTGTGTATGTATGTATGTATGTATGTATGTACAGTAAGACGTAAAATAAACAAGCCCAAGTCTTTGATCGATAGAGTCCGTACAGAAATCCTCAGGCTGTCTCAGCCAACGCTCGTCCTGATGGCATCAAAGGGTCGCTCCAAGATGAGTAGGACTTGAGCCATCTGCCTGGACCATTCCACATGGCCACAACTGGGTGTGTTCTTGGGATGAATACATTGATTCAAATGATATGTTGCAGGAAACCATGGGTTTTACCAAATGGCTATCAGCATCATCCTGCTATTCTTGTTTCTGCTATAGTGTAACCCCCCAAACAAAATAGAAAAGTATATGTTGTAATTTAATGTAATTTATCACTATATATTCTAGTAGGATTTTGCATTTCTATCCCTTTTTGGGATTTCAGTTGCTATCCATTGGTCCAACATTCGCAACCCGTTGTGCCCAGTTGCTCCAAGATGGGAGCTTTGTCACAGGGATCTTCTGTGAAAAGCAAGGCTTCCTCCCAGTGCTGCAAGGCCTGCGAGGTATCCGTTCGAACGACTCAAAGAGTGGCAAATGTACATGAAGAATCATGGATACATGTTGGTATGAATCATCAAAAATCATCATAAATCATCATTTATCATCATTAATAATCGTAGATTATCATGAATGACCACAAATCATCATAAACAATCATGAATAATCATGAATATACCTACATGATCCCACATGTGAAAATGGATGAACGCATCTTACACCTCACGTGCTTTATATTCGACCATGTCCTACACGTGGCAAGAGCGCCTCTGCAAAGCGCTCAGCTTCAGCTAGCAGGGCGCCTTCGGATTTGAGCCTCGAAACAGCAACCAGCAGCCAAGGGGACAAGGGGAACAAAAACACATCAACAAAGAAGGCAACCTTTAGTGCTTCTGGATGGCATTAAAGTTTGGACTTAGTAGAACTAGCCTGCGAAAGGTTTCTAATGGTTTCCATGCTCTCTGCTACAAGGGTGTTGAGTGAGACGATTTCAATGCACGATTCACGAGTTCTGCTTGAAAGAAACCGTCTCCACAGGCTCGCAGGGCCTCTTAAGCTTCATCGCTGCATCTTCCAGTTGTCCAGTGACCTTCGACGGCCTTAAACGCATCGCAGAAGGCCAAGTCGGCCAAGTAGGAAGTTTCCGGAAACAAAAAGAAGTTGCTTGGTGATGCACAGCATGTGCAGGATTGCAATAATCCCCAATTGGATAATAAAATCCCATAGAATCATCAATCAACAGAGATGTTGGACACTGCCAAGATGGATTTGAAGTCTTCCAAAGCTGTCCATGTTGTTTTTACCCAGTGGCAAGAGTTCAAGCTCATCATCTTCGATGTCGTCTTCGCATGCTGCAAATGCCGTGCCCAGTTCCTGGCGCTCAAATCTTGTTCCGCATTTGGGTATCATCATGTTCCTCATTTCTCAATAACCATCTGGGATTTGAGGAGGTATCCTCAGTTTTGAGACAAACCCATATCAATCATATTGATGAATTATATTCCATCAATCCCCATGATATCCCAATAGAATGGTTGGTTTAGTTTAATCCCAATTTCATTAAATCTCAGCGTCAGAGAAAGCTTCCACACCTTATGCACCTCAGGCGCTGTGCGTAGCCGCTTCCGCGGTGCTTGCCATCCAAAGGCCAGTGCACACATCGGATGAAAAATTTTGTTTCTTTGGATAAATGTTGGGCTGCCTGAATTCGTAGATGAGGTGGAACTCGGGCATTTTCTGACATTGATTGTTTGAATGGTAAAGGAAAACTTACCAGCTAGAAACAAACCAATTTATACATTGCATCAATTCTCTCTGCCCAGGAAATAATCGTCGGGTTGGGCCCTTTTGCATCAAATGCGATCAACTCTCGTAGTAATTGTTTGCTGTATGCTGATAAATATCATACCACATAGCTTTGGCTGGTTCCCAATGCCTTGAGTGGTGAAACTCCGGGGCGACCTGTGGATGATTTCTCCCGTGCTCCATTGGATTTGAGCAAAGCTTTGGCCAGGCCGAATGTGTCCAACCAGTCTGATATTCACGGCATGCTGCCATGCGATATCACTTGCCTACATTGCAGGTACAAAGGTTGGATGCAGTTTCTGAGAAATGAGCACATGTTAGGCTTTCTGGTGGTCAATAATCAAAGCATGCTCTTGCCAAAACACAACTTCTGTCACGGGTTGTCCTTCTGCAGTTCTTGTAGAAAGTACCGCCAGATGGTAATGATATCACCTCACCAAAATCAGCTGCGGACTTGCCATGATCTTTCGATGATCTTTTGTTCTTCTCGTACCGAAGCCGGTGAAATTGCTATCAACTGATCAATCTCTGAGAATGTGTGGTGAACTGCTGCATCTGTTAACCATCCTTACCCTGGTAGCTCTATCCTGCAGACATTGTTCTCACATGCAGAGAAGACCACCTCAAGATTTGTGTCTACCTTCTCTCCTTAAGATGATCATTCAGGTGCTGCATCTTGTATCCTCTGAAGCTATCTTGGCATCTGTTCACCAATGTCACCAATAGTTGAAGCTCCTGGGTCCCATCAAAGCCATCCAAGTTCGGTGCTCAGGAGGTCCGTCTCCCGTTCTTTGGCCCGTCGGGTCATCACCTAAGCGCGCCAGCGACCAGGATATATACATTTCTGGATGCATTCATCATGGCATCCATCTGAAGTCATCTGACATGCACTATCGATTTTATCAATCGCAAACACTGTAGTTGTTAGTTCTTTTGAAGGTTTGCTATTTCTGAGCTGAGACAGTGACATTGGTTGCTTTCTCTGCCTGCTTCTTCGCAACACTGTAGACCCTGCAACGTCGCAATTTTCGATGAAGCCGCGGCAATTCTACCGGCTGTTTGTGAAAAAGAAAAGTGCCCCAAAGTCCAATGGTTTATGTTCATTTCTGCAGGGCAAACCCGAATGAGCCCTCAATCCCTAGGTTGATCCTGCCCCAAACCCCAAGTTGTTTGAGGAACCTATTCCAGAATTGCTGCTCTTAAATAAACTGCCCAACTATATTATAATTATCAATTGAATTTGCTCAAGCTGCCCCCCTGCCTGTTCAGGACCTTATTTAGTTGCTCCTGTCGCCAACTCTGCAAGACCATTCCCAGCCATTCCCAGGAAGCCATACCGGATATTATGTGCGTCCAACAATTGGGCATAACATGGAATAGGCCCCGATATATTGCTATTGAAAAATCGCAAAAGTCATGATCAACCAGTATAACCAGCGGATCTCGATTTTGGGGCAAAACTAGCTCTTCCACTAAGTTTCAAGACGGTACACAGAGGCCTGTAACATTCTGCAACTGACCCCGCATGAGAAGGGCATCACCACCAACCACCCCAGGGTTGATCAACGACCGCTTGGTCTGCTGTCCCATCCTGAGACTTTTTCTCTTTTTTGAGGAAGTCCACCTGGTAGTGAATGGAGGGAGCGGTGAGCGGAGCTATGGTATGCTATGGTTGTATCCATATTCCCTTAAAAAAAATAAAGGTTAGCCAAGGAGATACGAAGATTTTCCCAACAGATATGACAGATGTTCCCTGGTTCATGTGAGCACAAATCATTCAGCCAGCAGCCAGCCTCCCGCTTCCATTGCATGAGCCACTGCTGCTGCATCACCAGCCGATCATGCTGTGTCTTGGCGTTCACACAGTGCATCGAAATGCCCCAACAAAGCTGCACAAAGTCTGGGATCTACCGATTAAATAGGACTTGGATGGACTTGGAAGTGTTTCAAACATCTTCAAACAATAGGAAACTGGGAGTATGTGCAGTTTTCAGAATCGATTGAAAGCTGAGACAACATGCTGTGACCACCTTTAGGCTCGTGCCATTCTCTCGACCGACTCTATGACCATCGCTTTGCAGCGCGCCTCCCACGCTGGCACTGCAACTAGGCCAGGCACTTCTGGGTACATGATGTACCTCATATCAATGGGTTAAAGCAAAATCTACACGAAACCATGGTTTTTACCCCCCAAATTTTGCGGGTTCCTGCATCTTAAACCAAATTCGTTGCCTTGAAAGTTGTTTATATGAAAGTCCCTACCTCATAGTTCATTTCAGACGCGTCTACAAATCTGGCTGCAAATCTGCCACTGCGACTGTAACTGGTCTAGTGTGGTTTTTCTATCTCCAGCCTTCATATGTCTGAGTTTCATTTCCTTCTCAGCAATCATCTGTTCATTCATCTCCCGCAGCTCTTTGTCTGCCTGCAGGACTGGCCATGGCCAAGAATGTTTCTTGTCAACTATTACCCATTATCCATATTCATCTATATCCATCAATGTTCATTAAATTACCATTCAGATATTCTTTGTTCATGTATGGTGTTCTCGTTTTCACTCACCGAAATTTATCAGTGGTTCACTCAGCTACTTCGCTGCTTGGACCATCGAGCACGCCTTCCCCTGTTCCACAGCACCACGCCAAGCGGCAAAGGTCATTTGCCTTTGCGACCTGCTGGTGGAGATGGTGGTGTCCTTGAAACAAAAAGATCAGTAAAAGGGGGTACCTGTACCCCATTTTAGGGACAACAGCCATGCTACCAAACACCATGAAAACCACACATGGAATAACATGTTATACAGTATATTTAAGTTTGGCTCTATTGGTAGAGAACAGAGTCACCGATGATTGCCTTTGCTGTACCTGCCCTTCACCTCTTCCAATGTTCGTGTCCAACTCTGAGGATACCACTGCTGCGTGGCAAACGCGAAGTGAGTCAAGACCTTTCCGAGTTTCAAGAGCATGTCATGGGTCAAAACCTATTATGTATAAAATGTATGTGTATATATATATATATACATATGTATGTATATGTATGTATATGTATGTATATATATATATACATTACAAATTAGAGATTCATATTATAATCAAGTGTGTATATATATAGAGAGAGAGAGAGAGAAAAAAAAAACAAGACCTATAAGGGGGTGAACATCTATTTCCCAGCTGTTTTGGTGTTCACCAGGGTACCAGGGTTTTGATGCTTACCCATTTCACTGCAGCTGCAGAAAATAACACTCAACAGCATCGAGCCTTCTTCACTTTGCTGGTCTGATTGCCTCCAAGATTGCCCAACTGTGCCTGAAACGACAGGAGAGTTGCATTGAGCATTGCCTGCGATTCAAAGTGGAACACTCACACACGCATCAGTGAAGAATTCAGCCGTTCACTGCGTACTTTTTACCACAATCGCCATCTTATCTCACTTGATCTCACTTGTACATTTCGAGTCCTGAAGCACAAGTCTCACATCGCGCTTCCAAGCCGCCTCTGGCGAACTTGGAAGGGAAAACGGCTACTAAAAAAACATGCGATGTTCCAAAGCCCTCCCTTTGGGAATAAGAGTGTCGAACTACAATGTCTAAGCTACAATAGCTGCCATTGACCGCTTATTTGATCCTCTCTATTGAAGAGGAAGCACTTCATGGCACGTTCATTTCTACAAGCCAGAACTTTAAGATGTAACATCTGTGATTTATCAGAATCCTGCACCCCAGTTCGTTTGCAGAGTTTGCTTGCAATTCCGGCTCATTGATGTTGACACCTGCATTGAGCAATCAGCCTGTGCTCTTTGGTAGCACAGCTGTAATGATGTCAAATGAGGCAACCAAGCCTTCCAATGAATGTATAGGAATAAATGCCTCTTGCAGCACAACTACTTCGAGCATATGCCCAAAGCAACTGCACATGCGGAAAGCGTTTCCTGACGACTACCATGGTGTTCGCTTCACAACGTGCTACGGGCATGTCCAAAAAGCGGAGGATACCCTCACCGTCTATTTCACCACAAAAAAAGGCTAACATACATACATACATATATATATATACCATTGCGATCCATTACGGATATTTGAGGGTACCCGAATTTCGGACAAACCTTTATCACTTCTGTTTTCAAGAGCCGCTCTGAAACCTCTGTGTGCGTGTGTGTCTGAACCTGCGATGCCGGCAAAGCCTGATGTGGAGCGAGGTATAAAACGGTTTCATCACAGAGAGGCTTTACCTGGTATGAAGCGACACCATCTGTTGGCACGGCTCGGCTTGCTTCATTCTTTTCAGCCTCACACTGGCTGGTGACATCCTGCCAAACAGAAAGTTTACGCGGAGTCGCAAAGGAAAGGGCGCATGAATGGCCCATTCAACGGTCTGACGTTCTTGGTATACCAAATTGAAAGAAAGTGTTGGCTATGCATTGAACATGACTATATAACATAGTGCACCGGTCGCAAGTTCCGATTACTCTAATCTGTTGGCATGTATCATATACCTACCTTCACTAACTGTGTTATCCTGTGTTGACACACTGTTGTACAGCTGGCAGATTTTGAACTTCAGTGGATGTGAAACGAAAGGAGCTCCAGCCTTCCAAAAAGCACATAGCACAGCAGCTCTCACGATGATAAGGCCATTCCTGCTTGCGAGAGCGAGGACCTTGCGCCACGTCGTCTTTGAACTTGACAAGACTGGGACAGTTGTTTCGGAAGCGGTGTAGCTGACAACTCATCGTGTTAGTGTTGTTTAGCCCCACGTTCCGACCCCTGAACACCAAAAACAGCATAGAACAGCCTTTAGGCTTCCAGTTTTGGGAGGCTTGCGCCTGGATTGGACACCAGGCAAACAAGTCAAGCTGTTGGATCGTTGCTTTGCGAATGATTCGCTGGAGTTGCGCCTGCAGAAGGGACAAATCTGTGAGTTGAAACTTCAAACCCACGGAAAACAGAGAGTCTGTCTGATGAACAGACCCTCTTGAGGCTACCGAGGTTTAACCCATGCCAACCGGTGTCAAGACCAAATAAAGCTCTTCATCCCTGCCAGTTTTCCTTCTAGCGCTATCCAAATAGAAGAATGCACTGAACCGGTCAACCAACTGGAAATGGGTCAAAACACAAGGACTCTTCATCAACCCAATCCCATGCCTCTCACTGGGGAAGGTGAAGGTCACCTGTCCAGTTGGATCACAACATTTTTCTGCACCGGATGGGATAGAATTTCATGATTTTCCACTTCTTTTCTTATGTTTTCCACATGTTTTCCATGGGTTTTCCACGGGTTTTCCATGGGTTTTCCATAGCTTCACAAGCTGCGCTTTTCCATCGCCAAACAGCACGGCAGCCAAGTCACTCCAGACATGGGCCGAGGCAACTTGGATCCAAAGGTCTCCTGCATCGTCAATCGTGCAACAACTGCATGGTTTATACCTATTGATACCTCTAGTTTATTGATAGGAATATCACTAATAGTGATACCAATAGTTGATACCACTATTAGTGGAAAAAAAACTCTAATGTTTCATGGTTTATCATGGTTTATACCTATTGAATCCATTGATACCACCATGTCCTTGGCAAGTCGGCTTCCCTCCATGAAGCTGCAGCCCACCTCTGAAGAGGTCTCGTCGTTGAGATTTAAACGTTTACAACATTTTAAACCCATCCATTTTGAAATGTAAAACCATGTCAATCTATGTCAGCCATGTCATAATATGTGATAATGGATGGGAGTTGATAGTAATTACATGTAATTGTGAATTTCCATCCCGATTTTTTTGGAAGATATTGAGGCTGGAACGATATTGCCAGAGAGTTTGCCCGGAATATTGCCACCTTGGTTTCACGCACCAGATCATCCAGGCAACAGACGATCTTGGACCTAAACGTCCTTGGAACATCCACTGCGTGGCAATTTGGTTCAAAAAAATGGCAATTCTCAGGTCTCCAAGGCACTGTACCCGGCACAAGCGGAGTAGGCCTCAGGCTATGACGCTACAGGAGATGATGTCTAGCTATCATTGAGAGAAGACAGAGAGCACTGGAAGATCAAAGAAAAACCTGAGCCTTTGAGGCAGGCACCCTCCCCATACTGGGGCTCTCCAATTGTGTCGAACATTTGGCACGCTCCTATCGCAATGTTCGAAGGTTTTGTGCCAAGCATTGCCGACTATTCAAGAGCTACCCTTGCCGACTACTGCAATTTCCATGGCACGGGTAAAGAATCTTACGTCGTAAACGTCAATGCAAGTACATCGATAGTCTATAGTACATAATTACAATATCCACACTAATATGCACACACGAAAGACGGGATGCAAAGTTGCACTGGTAAGCTGAATTTGTGGAGTGGTTCAACAAGCCTTTTGACCGCACAGGCTGGTGTTGAGTACGCGACAAAGCACCAGGGCAAAAACGATCCCGGGAACACTCTATTCCAAGCTTTAACTATTTTGAGCTGTACATAACTTGAAAATGCATCCGAAAATGCATGGAATCAAATGCTCAACAGAAGGCTCCAGTAGCTGACGGCAGCCGAGGGAGTGTGGAAAACAAGCTGTTGAACATGGCTCAGGCTCAGATCAAATACCATCCAATGCCAGGAGACCCGGTCCGCTTCTCCCCAATTCTCCAATTTCTTTGGATGAGCCTGAAAAAAATCCACAATCTCCTTGCTGGCCAATTGAGGAGCCTCAAGGATACAGTGGTGGGTCCCAGCTGCAATGGACACCAACTTGACCTTGGGAGCCAAACCAGCGATCTCGTACTGGCTGAAGGCTGGTGTCATGGCATCCAGGAGACCACAAACCACCAAGACCGGAACCTTCAACTCGGGCAATGTGTACGCTGAGGAATGGCTGTCCAAGGCCTGTAGTATTCGCATCACGTTGTTGCAATGCTGCGGCCCATGGCCGGTGAGATCCAAGGCGTTGGACGCCATGGTGTATTCGAGGCTGGCAGAACCCAGCAAGAAGCCATTCAGGCGCTGAATGGTGGGTGAAATCAGTTCAATCAATTTCACCCAGAGAGCCTTGAATCTCTGAAACTCCTTGGCATCTGTGCAAACATTGAAACGTACAAAGTAGATGGCACTGGACAAAATTCTGGACATCAAGGACAGGTAGAAGAACTGTGGCACTGGTTGGAAAGCTGTGTGCAGAGTATGGCCATGGGATCCATTCACCAGAAAAAGACGGTCAACGGTTTCTGGGTAAAGTCCGGCATATTCCAGGGCACATTGCACTCCTGTAGACCAACCACAAACTGCATCCCATTTCTCCAGCTTCATGTGCTGCATGAGGTCATAGGCATCCTCACAGAGAGTTCGAACTGAATAGCTGGCAGTTGCAGCTGAAGCCTCAGACTTGTAAAGCCCTCGATAGTCCCAGGTGACCACGGTCAACTGCTCCCTCCAATCCTTGCCGAAGCTGTCACTGAGAGAATCCAGCAAAGGCTTCCATAGCAAGTAGGAGCAGTTCACTCCATTGCAGATCAGAATCTGCTTGGGGCCGCTTCCCTCTGAATACCACTGGAGTCGCAGACCATCTCGGCTAGTGAAGTTGCCATTCTTTGGAGGCTCATTCTTCTCAATCGCCTTCAAGACTTTTTGCTCCAAAGTTCCTGAGCCTGTCCAAGAAGGTAGCAGCTTTGTGCGGGATTCTTGATAAGTCTGGTACTTCTTGTAGGCCCAGTAGAAGAGAAGCGGCCAACACAATGGAAAGACAAAGCAAATGAATCCAGCCAAGCAGAGGAAGCCGAGCTTGATCCAGAAGATGGCATTTGCCAGTGCGCTGTGAACCAAGTACTGGGCCATGACCTGGAAGTACGTGCTTGTGAGAAAGTTCCACACAGATTTTCCAATCTCCACATGGGTGCTCATCGTGAAAAATCCAAAATGTGCCTTGTGCACAGAACTTCGGTCTATAAATTACTGGAGCCAGATGCCGACATCACAGAAGCTGCTTTTCTCAGAATAAAATGTGTAAAGGTTTCTTGCCAAATCAATAACACAAATGACACGTGGTGGCTTCTCCCAACGCTGCCAGCCACTGATCTACCGGCACCTGAGCCTTCTTGCGCATGGAGTCATAATGCAATTCCAGCAGGCCCCTCGACCTCAGGAAGTTGCAGGAATTCCCTGGGTCAGTCGGGGTCCAACAAAACCAAGTAGATTCTAAGTAGATCCCATCAAATCCCAATAAATTCCATCAAATCTCACCATCAAATCCCGTCAAATCCCAATCCCATCAACTTCCGCAGATCTACGTCCGGCCAAGTCGGGCCAAGCCGCGACTTCAAGGAGATTTGATGCCGAGAGGGGGCCACAGATTTCCCGTTCAAGTACCTCTGGATCAAAGCAGCCTACAGTTCCAAAAGTGAAACCTACAGGAAACATTTTCTGGTGACAACAACAGACATTAGTATCATTAGTTAAGATCGTATAGCTATTCTTAACTGATGTCTAATGATCGTATGGGCGCGGTGACCTGTGCTCCCCCAACCTCCCTGCACGCAGCTGGGCACTCATCGAAAATGTTTTCATCCACAACGGGCGGATAACGCTCCAGCCTTGCAGAGACACCCAGAGTGAGACACCAGAGTTAGCGAAACAGGCAGTGAGAAGCAGGAATTTGAGCAGAAGTGAGGCTTCCGAAACATTTTGGATGCGAAGAAAAAAAACACATTTCAGCACAATTATTCCGATGCATTCCACTGTCTCATCTGGTTTCAGCGGAAATCTACAGTGAATGACAGGGAACCATGGTTTTGACCATTGGATTTCGGCATTCCAATAGATTGTCCCTCCAATTGTGAGACTGTCACCCTGTCCCAGGAGCTTGGCATCCAGACTCATGAACACCTTTCCAGAACTTCCCCTTCGGAGAACTATACCTCAGACTCACGCACGACGCCGCAAATGAGTTTCCCCTGCCGAGCCACTGACAGTACCACCTAATGATCCTAATGGACTGGTCCCCAAATTAGTACTCAGTTGTCATGACCATTGCAGCTGGTAGAATCCCCAAGGGCCAAATAGATTCAATAGATGAATTTTTGGGGTTATACTATATAAATTTAGGGTTACTATGGTTACTAAATTTCCCAATCATTTACCCTAGGATTCAATAGATGTCTAGGGTGAATTTGCCCAGTGAATCATCGGTAAGTCAAGTTGCACGCTTGGCGGAATGGCCAGTTCACCCGAGGAGCGGCTCATGGCAAGCTAACACGAACCTGGGCACAGTTGAGCACTCAGTTGGTGTTTCATGATCTTTTCGCGGTTAACTGCAAAATTCGTCAACCAACGCCAACCATGACTCTGGGGATTTTCCAATGGATTGTTGACACTGCTCAGTTCAGCGACGTATTGTCAACCCTGGATTGATATATATATATATATATATATTGGTTCTAATGACAACTTACCGTGATCCCTTATTTGATCCCTTGTCCGTCCTGATCAATCCTTTACATTTGCCAAAAAACAATCTGGTCCATTTGCAATCGACGCGACTCCCAAGATCATAGGCATCAGTCGTCGTCGTCGTCGTCGTCGTCATCATCATCATCCTCATCCTCATCCTCGTCACCGAGACCTTCCCACCTCGCAACATTGAGATATAAAGACTTGGGCCTCCACGCTGACGGCGCAAGAACAACTCAGGTTCCGTTTGCTCAATGCGACAGGGTCGAGCCCAAAAATGGCTGCGGGGTGGATCCAATCAATGCCACAGCTTCTGCGCAAGTTCAATACAGTTTCTGTTCAAAAGAGTTCCCACAGCAAGCGAGAGCCACACAGAAATCATGCCTCAACAATCAGGAATTGCTTCTGCGCTGCTTCAGCAATCTCTGCGGCTCGCGTTAGTCGATCTAAACGAGTCTCCATATTGTTGACCCACCTTGGACGTTGCGGAACAAGATGACAGGTGGGGCCAGGCTGCCTGCCGGATGGTTTGCCTCAGGCTGTACTCTGTCTGAGCCTCCTGCGTATTTTGACATCTGTGCAAGTGAGCTACCTGCACAGTGAAAAATACATGAGGAACTGAAAGCAAACTCAGATCACGTCGGAACGAAGCACAACACTGCAGATGACATTTCTCCAGCACCATTCGCATCGCCACCACTGCCTTCCCCCCAGCGGTCAGCACAGCTTGCTTGAGAACTTGCTGGCACATCTCAGAGGAGTCGGTCTCGATCAAATCCATGATCTCCTGGCAGAATGAGCTTCCGATGGAAGATCCAAGGGAAAACTGAGTTGAAAATGTTGAAATCAGATGGAATCAGTTGTATCTAATGGGCTCTGACATCTTCGGCGTTGGTGCAGCGGGGGCTCCGGGGACTCTCGTGTTTGTATTTGTGTATCTGTTTCCATCTGTCAAACTGTCGAACTATTCCGTAGATACGAGTACAGGTACCCATCTCAAAACATGAACTCCTGCTCGCTGCGCAGGTCCAACACAGATCTAATCTTGCACCTTGCAAGGTGCAGAACGTGCAAAAATTGACCCTGGAAGATCGAGTCTGAACTTCATAAGCAACTGCAACTATTTTGGAGAGAATGTCCAGGATCTCACAATCTGGCTGCGAAATCGGCTTTGTTTTGCGACTGGGAATCCAGCGTCGCTGCAATCAGCTCAGCATAGTCTTCTGTTATCTCATCAAACCTCAGTGTCAGCGATGGCAAAGGCGCTGAGAGGCAGCTGGTTGTGAAGTCTATGGGAACAGGCCTCTCTCGTACAGACTCGTCCATCTTGTCCACAATGTAGTCAATCCTGAGCGAACACACCGTATGTTTTGCTTCGCAGGGTTTGGATTGAGATCTCGACATCTAACAGAATCTAACACGCTTACACCACAAAGGCAGGAAATCCGAGTGCCGTCTCTCAATCTGCAAAGATCGACTCGAAGACTCTTCCACTGAACTCGATGGCTCATCTTTATTTGAATCAGTTTTGGATGCCGGGAATACCCTGTGCATCAAGCAATATGAGCTAAGTGTGGCACATATATTCCTCCTCCATGCGCGGCAACTTAATGATTTCGGCTTCAGTCAATGGGACCTGTCTTGCGAGAGCAAGATTCGGTACCCTGAAACTCACATTGAAACCACAAGAAAGAGTTTGCAAGATGATTGTCCTATTGGAAATGGCCATTTTGGGGTTCCATGATCTTACTTTTCAGGGGGTATTTTGTCATATCTTGGGGTCTACCCTCTGCTAATTCTACATAGCTATGGACAATGGCCCATTTATAGATGATTTCCCATTAAAAATGGTGACTTTCCATAGCTATCTTAAGTTACCAGAGGGTAATCCCACTAAATCCCCTGAAATCAGCATGAAATCACATTCAATCACCAGAAAATCACCATCATCCCGAACATTCCCAAGCTAAGGGCAGCACACCGCCGTAGGCCAGCATTTGCACTGCAGATCTTACCACCTCAGGATGGACTCCAACCTCCCAAAACACCATTCCATTGACATCTAACAATAATATACAATAATTATAAACATTAACTCCACAACTATAGCTATAACATCATATAACATCTATAACTATAGTTTTTCTATAGGTTTTTCTATATTTAACTACAATATATAGCTAGTTTTTCTATACCATACTGGGTCCCTTCCCCTGGAGCCCGTGGAGCCCCTGGAGCCCTGGGTACCTCCAGGCGATTCCAACTTTGTCCCATGGAGGAGGTCATGACCTCGGGGAACCCTTCAACCAAGAAACATGGGAGGCAAGCTGCTTGGGGAGGTCATCTTATATTATTACATATATATATATATATATTGTCATATATATTATCATATAGAATATGTACAATGTGTATATGTATTTGTCTATGTATTATGTATATATATATATATATTATATTACACACATATTAATGTAATCTGGAGATTTTGAAGATACAAGAATGTATGAATATATGTATATAATATATATATATATGAGTAGCGTGCAAAATTATGTTAAATTTAATGCCATGCACAAATTATTAGGTCGTCCCCTATCGGTTGTGAGGATTTCAGTACTCCCGGAGGTATCACAAATGGAGTATCGGTACAGGGTCGTCCCCTATCGGTTCTGAAGGTTTTGTGCAACCTCAGAAAGGCCAAGGCGAAGCAAGACTAAATTAGTATTACAATAATTTTGTCAGTTACTCATATATATATATACATATATATATATATACATACAGTATATACACACAAAATATGAAGATTCACTGATTCACCAACAAAGACGGACCAGTTTTTGTACTGGTGTCTGGTTTCAGTCTCTGAATGTGTCCACTCTTCCGATCTGCTCAGAGAATGAGAAAACACGCACACGATGCAAGTGTGAGCCAAAAAACTTGCATAGTGTGAACTTGCCATCGGACCGACAACAAAGTCTGATATGGGTTTGTGAAAAGGATGGCGCCAAACCAGGGTTGATCATCATTTTCCCCGCTAGAATTGCCATGCTTGCCATAAATTTACAGTCAAATGTTGACCCAAAATAGCATAAAATAACCATAAAATGAGCCCCAATCAATACTATGCCTCTCCCCATGTCGAGACAAGCCATGGGCCTGGAAATGCCATCGGTCCAAGAACTGCTGGAGCTGAACAGAGCTGTTTGCAAGCGCAAAGAAATGATAGATATGATAGTTTCCGTTTGGACATGATTGGTTGGCTAAATATATATATATATATATATTTCTGTTTATTGGATGGGAACTATATTATGGATGGTTTCTGCTTGGTTGCTTTATTGGAGTTAGATCATGCCATATGACAATCATGACAAACATGATAATGAATATTTATATAATATAACCAACCAAACATTTATGGCTCATAATCAATCACCATGAGAAATGATTGTTATCCAACTGGATCCAACTGGATGATAACCCCAGGATTGGATGCCCATGGATGCCCTATCCGCCTGCGCAGCAATGGCCTCATCTGAGAGACGGGCTGCACGCTCCTGGAGACAAGTCTTGTAATCCCTCCACTTTTTATGAAAACAGCACCCAAAAAGTCTCTCTGATGAAATTATGCAGTGCCTTAACTCCTTAACTTTTGAGGTGATTCTTCAAGGATTCTCCGCAAAAGTCGAGGTTTTGGCGGTTTTGGGACTATGCAGTAAGTAGCGCACCAGCGCAGTTACCGCAGCTGAGACCGGAGAGACTGGGCTGGCAGAGCCCTCCATGGCTTCACCGCTGCATTCGCTACGCTGTCACTGCAGATCTGTCGTTGGAGTCCCCTGGAGACCTGCTAAATGCCATCATTCTTGTCGTTAATCAAATCTACTATATAAGTTTATATAAATTATATAAGGAACTTCCAGAAGGAGCTTGCAAAATCGTTTCTGTTGATACACCTGTCATGTTCAAGCAACAAGCTTGCAATGCACTATGAGAACTTGCACTTTTGAGCGCAAATGCAATGTTTTTGTGAACTTTAAGACGTCTGGGGCTGGGATTTGTTTCCAAAGAACCCACTTGAAATGCGGTTGTGTATCGTTTGCCATGCTCGGCTGGAGACAGTCCATGTGGTTCAATTGCACGCACAGGCTTCAGCCGAATTCCCTTGAGCATCGGATGTAGAGTCAAGGATGATACTATGATGCAACTGGCTTGTTCTCTTGATATGCTGGTCAAAACTTGAGGCCTTTGGTTCATCAGTTCCAGATTTTGGTCACTTTTGGATGATGGGAATATGACCCAGACATACCCAGACCACCTTCCCCCATCTTCCAATTTTTCAACACAGGTCATCTCCATTTTTCGACAGCCGCATCAGAGCTCGTAGCAAGAGATGTTTCCACAGAGGCTGCCAAAGCGCAGCGGATTCCTTGGCGAAGCGGAGCGATTCTGGAGACCCCCCGAAATCAACTGCTGCTTGGGATGATCCATATCTAAAAATTCAGATGTTTGCCTTCACCGGGAAAATCAGGGATACCCCGGATATCCCAGTTTATGATAGTTTATGGCCACTTTAATCTAGAAAATGATTGGTAAACCATCAAAATTATGGTCAGCTCAGGAGCGGCAGCGAAGCATCCTCACTAGAGAAGGTCACTTGTGGTTGCGAAGCCAGTGCATCTTCCAAGTGTGAGAAGATCAACCTCCAAGGTGTGGCCCTTTACATCAAAATCGCTGGGAATTATGGATGTTCATCCCAAAAAAACTATGGTTTAAAAAAGAAGGTTTGGACTTATCCCCACATCTTGAAAAGGAATGAAACTGTGCCTAGCACAAAGGAGACAAGCATCTTTGAGAGCCGTTCCCAGATTTGAGCAGAGTCTCGTTATTCTTTTGCCAAGTCAAACTTCCAACTGACACACAAGCCCTCAAAGTTCCGGACCTGTTGTTGTAGACTACACGTGGAAAGTCTTTGTCACTGGGTCGGTATGGTGAAGTAAGTTGATTCAGAAAGTTCTCTGACTCTTTGCCAATGCGCTCAATGTGGTTCCAGGTATCCGCATCCACTCTGCCACGAAAGGCACGTTTCATGTGATTGATGGCAAAGATCCAAGTGTTTGCTGCAGCTACCACCTGTTCTTCGTTTTGATGATGTTTTTTCGTCCAAAGGGAGATGGCTGAAAATTCATTGCAACACATCTGGTCCACCTTCAATCCCAAAAGGTTTCGAGGGCTCTATCATCACGATTCAGGTCACGCAAACAAAAAAAGGAATCCTCAAATCAGTTAAGAATTTATCAAATTTCACTACACTATACTTAGTAATCCAAACTAACAAACCGCGATCTTTATGCAGTTGAGGATCATTTGGACACTCATCTCCTTTTCCTGCATCACACTTTTTCAGTCCTTCGCAGGTCCCAGCGCGCAACGCCACCGCTGCTGGGGGCAAGGCTGGGGGCACGCAGGCCTTTACGCCAGAGGTCCAATGTGCTAGAGATGCTCGGCCTCTGGCGATGAAGTAACATGTCTATGTTAAATTACTGGAGGGGGAAGTGCCACAAAAGTGCCAAGTGGTAAATTGGTAAATGTCAAAGGATCAACACGCAACAAAGATTCGACTCTACAGTCCTGATCTTGACTCTTCGGCTTGTAGCTATAACAACTTTTAATTCCCCACGCATCGGCCACTGAATTCAAAAACATGAAACACTTCAGGCAACGTTGGAGTGCAAGTCTTCTACGAACCAAAAGGGCCTTAAGACTCGTTTTGTTGGGCTAAGGACATCCAAAATACCTCCAAAGGCCTCCGTCAGACTTCCGGAGGAAGCACTTCTTGGTGCCATACTGCTGCCCATAGCTCCAGTGTGTGCACGCTTCGGTGGCCGCGCATGCCCGCGCGCAAATTCCAGGGTCCACGGCTTCAAACTTGTCCGTCAGCTTACCTGTCTGTTCGGGTCATTCAATGGAGAAATGCTAGGAGGGCAACATTTTAAGAGTCCCTCACATAATAATCATTAATAGTCATCTAGGAAAAAAACTGATGCACTTTCGAAGAAGTAAAACGTGTGGCAGAGCTGCAATCGTTTAAGAAACATCCTGCATGCCCAAAGAGGGAGAGGTCTGCAAAGATTGCATGTTCACCTTCATGCCGCAGTACAACTCCTCGTACCATGCAGTCTGGATACGCCTTGGATACTAAGCTAGTGCCAAGGCATTTCACAGAAACAGAGAGGGGGACAGAGTAGAAGAATCATGGTCCAAAGCAAAGACTCTGAAGAGACTATTCAAAACTGTCCACCAAGATCAGTCCAAAGCACAGTCACTTCGGTGACCAGCGGATCTGGCTTTGGCTCATTGGCATCAATGCAACAGCGCTCGAAGTTGAAGTCGCCACCCCAGCAGCCAGGATTTCCCTGGTCTGATCGTTATCAATTTGCCAACCACACCAATGAACCACCAAAAAACAGCAACCCATCAAACCAAGCACCAAACAACATCCCCTCAGGAAAATCCCTGGCAATCTGCATTGATATGCTGATCGGTGGAACATGCCCCCACCCATCTTTTCTTGAGGACTGCTTGGATCGATTATGCCTCCTGTTCCATCTCCACCCAAGAGTTCTGCCTCCGGGCCAAATTTCGGTGCACCTTACCAGCAAGGAAATGTCATGTACCATGATGAGCTGGGGCGCCTATATTTGTAGGAAAAAGATGGAAAAAGTCAGTTGGTCATCTTTTTGATTCTTTTTGCCTAGATATGGCACTTCCATGTACTTCCCAGCTCAAAAATAAGAAATGAAAGAAGTGAAAGATCACCACTTTCCACAAACTTTTATGCTGCCAGGCCACAGCACTGTGCCCAGGTGACTCCATCCAACCAGCAGCTGGGATCGCCTTTTGCTGCCAGCAAAGCAGGGAAAGGGGCCAGATATGCCAGAGACCACGGTATCCACGTTGCCCATGGCCGCAATTGCCAAGCTCTCATCTGGGTTGTGACCAGAATCTGACCGGGTGATCTGTTTCTTGCTATTGTTGCCAGCAGAAAAATCTGAAGTGCAAAGGATCTCCCAGTTCATGACTTAAAAGGATTTAAAAGGTACGTAGGATGACTGTGATGTCAACAGTCTGTTGCATCCCTTACTATGTCCCTCGCTAGTTCCTCGTGATGCTCTTGGTCATATCAATTCCTTCTGTCTGGGGCCTTCATGATTGGTTCCATGAAGATCTCGCTGTCAGCTGGAGTAAGCTCAGGGTAAAGTCTGTCATGTAACATGTGAGCATTCAGAACTGACACCTCATCAATCTTCATCCAAACTAACTCGGTTTGACATTCACTTCGTCGTTTCTTCACATTCATCCCCTTCCAACTCTCCAGATGCGGCGATCGTCTCTTTTGCGTTCTGCAACTGTCCAGCTTAGCTGGGAGTCAGTCGCCAGACATATCGTCGAAGGCATCGTCGAAATCAATGTCCTTCGCAAAGACTAGTGAGTCATGCTGGTGTATTCTCGTGTTTCAGGCAGTACTGTGCAGTTTATGATTGAACTTGTTTCATTATTATTATTGTTATTATTATTGTCATTATGACTATTATTATGTCTATTATTATGACTATTATTATTTTGTTATCATTATTATTGACTACACTCTGCCACATACTGCGTCCTGCTGAAATCATCAGGCAAGCAAACTAGCTTTGAGGCGACCCTTCTGCACCTCATCATCTCCACTATCACCATCATCATCCTGTCATCAGCATAGTTGGTAAGGTTTCCACTAGTTCCACCCAAACACACCAGGCATACTGTCACACGACATGCATGGGCACCCGAGAGCACCCATGGATTTCTCAAAGTTCACTCTCTTCGCGGTTCACCACAGCCGCAGAACCGCCTCGTCATCGTTCTCCTTCTCTTCCTCATCATCTGCATCATCAAAATCTTCATCACCTTCGACATATTCCAACCTCGCGGCTTTGTCTGCAAGTTTTGGGTTCCATCCTATGTTGACAAAAACGTGGCTTGTGTATGTGTATTTAGTTTGTATACATATATATGCATAGAGATAAATAGATAGATAGATAGATAGATAGATAGAGATAGATAGAGATAGATAGAGATACTTAGATAGAGATACTTAGATAGAGATACTTAGATAGAGATACTTAGATAGAGATACTTAGATAGAGATACTTAGATAGAGATACTTAGATAGAGATACTTAGATAGAGAT
>Ga0126342_10007126_pt1 | contig 19918 bp, 22 predicted proteins | sample Cyp1metagenome_FD_92528 | JGI IMG/M metagenome (GOLD analysis project Ga0126342, IMG submission 92528) | Coral microbial communities from Lord Howe Island, Old Settlement Bay, Australia - Cyphastrea 1 metagenome | ecosystem: Host-associated > Invertebrates > Cnidaria > Coral ... | reverse complement strand
CCGCGGAAGAGCGAGGAAGGAAAGTTTTGTCTCACGAGGCACGGAGACGCAGTCATTTGTTTCACGCTGGATTTTTGGAACAGCGTGTTCCTTCAGTTTCCATGTCATGTGCAGTCAATGCGTACTAGCTGCTACTAGCTATGATTATGCTAGTTGAAGTGCGTTTGCGGTTGCCACTGCGTTGCTGGAACCCAGGTCGACGAACTTTTAGCAAAACATAGGCTTGAACTCTTCCGATGTTTGGAACTAGAGGCGCAACCTGGAGAAATGTTGGGGTAACACGGGGCAATGCAGCCCTTCATGGAACCAGTGCAATCTTTCGAATGGACCTAGTGGGAGTAAGTGAGAGGTTGAAAGCAACAAATACGGTTTTTGTTGCATATTTCGTGGCGACAGGCTGCGAGATCATTTGTTGTTCTATTCCCATCCATTTCTGTCGGATTTGGCAGTGCAAAATACGTCAAAATACCCATGAAACCATGAAACGGAGTTGCCATTACACCTGGAGTCATTGTCGTTTGCATTTTGGTGGAAAGAATCATGGACTCATTGTTCTGTACCTTGGCCATGACATGCCATGACCCATCATGACCCTAAGGTTCTTCCTGTGCTTCCTTCGATGCCGGCTCACAATGTTCAGGCGGATTCGATTTGCAAGACCCAACTTGTCCTTCGTTTTGCATATGTTATGCAATTTTAATCCATTTTATGCATGTGATTTTCTGCCGGCTGATCTTTTCCCATCCCACAGCTAAACAGTGGCACAGGTCAACCCTTTGCCGTCACAGCCTGATGCCCACGTGATTTCAGCAGTTCCAATCGCATCGATAGCAGGTAGCGACTTGAGAAACTGGCGACTTTGAGAAGTCGATACTTTCAGTTTGATCTCGCCAAGGACCCCGCCGACTCTAGCAAGAGTGTCACAGGCTGATGGAGAAGTCAAAGTACATGCACAGACGTTGTGCTCTTCTCAGAAGGTTTTTTGTTCGTTGTTTTTTTGTCATATCCTGGCATTCTTAGCCGTCTTAGCCTTGGCCAATGGTACACTGATAGGGTTTTCCGAGATTCGCTGCGTTTTGATTTTGGATGCTTCGACTTCTCATTGCCAAAGCTCTCCCAGCAAACCAAACATATCCAAACATCATAATTAGGTTTAATAGAACAATGGCGGCAAAAAAACAGTATGAATCTCGAAAAATGAAGAGTTGATGCGTCATGCAGAAATAGTATGTTTCGTGTATATCGGTAGGTTGTGCCTGCCATGACATTTCATTGGTACATTGAGGAGAAACCAACACCAAATGTCTACCTTGGTTCAACCTCGGTTTAGATGCTGCCACCCTCCTTCAAGGTCAGTGCTTCCGATTGGTTCCCCTTTGACTGGTTCACGAGTGGAGCTGGAAACTCAAAGTGACTCATCATGTAATGTTTGATCACTTTGTCATTTGACATCAAGACAATTCAAGGCATCCATTGCTGGTGTTGTTTGCATGTTTCACACTATGTTTCACTACTTTTGAAAAATCTATTTTTTTGATATGAATGCATTTGATCGTACTGCTCGCGATGATCGGCAAGGTTCCAGCTGAGTGGTTTGGGTCAGGCCCGCGCTGGCACAGCCTGATAGATACAGTACAGTCTGAGCAAGCTGCGGACGTCATAGGAGCCCGAGTTTACCGGATGTCCCATGGTCCATCGCTTACCACGCATTGTGGCTTGACAGGACAAACAGCTCAATTCCAAAGAAAGAAATCGAAAAAGGCGACAGAAGGCGAGCAACAACAGTGCACTCCTTAGCCTTTCCCATCCTTTCCCATCCTTATGTCATCCTTATGTCATGACCATGTGGAAGACTCAGCATGACTCAGCTTTCATATCATGTATATCATGCTTTCCCAGAAGTTTTCCTGACTTTGGTGTAACATGTGTGTAAAGTCTCATTGTTCCATCCAAATAACATGGTCCAAGTCAGAGAAACTGCCACACCTGCCCCTTGCTGTCCAGTTACCTGCTGACTGTCATGGGATTGGATAATAATCGGAATAAAATGCTATAAGACCGGATATAATGGATATATGATAGAATCATAAAGAGGTATTATATGGATATAATGGGATTGATGAACATGCCTGGTGTCTCTGGCGAGATTTTCTACCAAGGCATGTTCATGTCACAGAGACAACGCTCCGAACTGTTGGCTGAAGCCACTGCACTGGACGGGAATGATTTCTGGGGATCGGCATGATGAGTTGAGTCTATGATGGTGAGAGTGCGTGTGATGAGATATCAAAAACATTCAAAAACATTCAAACAATATTCAATAATGTCAGTACAATTACCGTATAGGTAGGTATATGTAACATGTATAGGCTGTATAGGTTACTTAAAGATACTTAAAGGCCTTACAAGGCCCAGAGGATCACAAGAACAACTAGCTGTTTTTCATCCCTGAGATGGCCTGAGCCTTGCCGTGCAGGAGAAGTTAACCCGAGGCAAGTGCTATGAATGGTTCAGTGGAATTTTGATCCTGCAACTTGGAATGCCAGGAATGCCAGGGATGTCAGGGTGTCACATCGAGATGTGTTGTGAACATTTGTGAACATTAACAACGGCCTTCCAGCATCGAGCCCAGCATCTTCCAGCATCCAGCTGTGTGAGCCGAGGTTGAATTGCGTCTTCACCGGCTGGCAAACGGAGATGATGGCGCAGCGGGCACTGGCCAACACTGCCATGCTCCTGCCGCATGTTTGCCTGTCGTCAATGTGTCAGTTTCCATACTGTATTGTACTGTATTGTACTGTATTCCATTTAGTCAGATGTAGATCACGCGTGTTGTGCATGTCACATCTTGTGTAATTGAGGCTTTTAGATGATTTTAGATTTTTTCAGATGATAGAGGGCAGGATTGGTGCGGATTTGATCATGCTTCCAGAAACATGTGGCGAAACTCCGCGAGAATCTGAGCCAGGAGTGTTGCGATTGAAACAGCCACTCCAAGTGTTTGGAACTGAGAAACTGAGAAAGAAACTGAGAACGAAGTGAGCTTTGCAAATCTTTGCAAACCATGACAGCTTTGGTTGCATGGCGTGGCATGGCGTGGCATGGCGTGATATGGCGTGCATGGCGCTTGACTGAGGGAGTTGTTGTGGGACAGGCCATGTCAGCTGTGTGGGTGTTTTGCCATGTCCTTTGCCATGTCCCAGCTCGGATCTGCCATTCAAAGTGTGGGAGGCTTTCTTTACTGTCCTCTTCAGCATTGAGTTGTCTTTGCGTTGGCTAGCAGATGGCTTTTTTGAATTCTTCAGAACGAAGGAGTGTGCACAGGGAGAGGGAGATGGGGCAGCACAGGGCGAATCTTGCAATACTAGGGATGGGGAGGATTGAAACATGATGTCAGTGGAAAAGAATTGGTTTAAGCATTGGTTTCATCATGTTTCATCATTGATCCAGGTTTCAAACCTGGAATTGTCTGGAAATGACTGGAGTTTGAGGACTTGTGGTGGAATTTACTGGACTTACTTTGCGTCTTCATCGGCGTGGTCGATTTTGCTGCTGAACTCCTGATGCTCACCGTGGGCATGGCAGCCTTTGCACCGCTGAATACGCTGACCGTGATCCGCGTCCTTCGAGTTGTCCGCATCATTCGGGTGGTCAGAGCACCTTGGCAGATCGCGGCATGGGCAGATCTTGGCATGCGGCATGGCATGGTTTCTGGCAGGTTTCTGGTAGCTTTCTGATATCATTTATATATCGTTCTGTTTTCCAAAAAGTTCAGAAAGTATCAAACAGTCTTCGCCTTCGCCATCCTTCGGCCCAGGTCATCCGCATCATGAGATTCTTCAGGACAAGCGATGACAAAACTGCTTGCGACAGTATTTTGCAGCACCATCGTTTTTCATTGTGAATATGTGTGAATATTTGTGAATATTTGTGAATGTGTGTTTGGCAGATTTTGGCAGGGAGTTGCGGATGATGGTGTTCTCCATCATGAACTGCCTGAAGTCAGTTCTGTGGATTATCTTGATCCTCTTCATCCTCTTCTACATGTTTGGTATCATTTTTGTGAGTGGCGTGATGGGCTATTTGGACACCTTAGAACTGCGACAACTGCCACGGTATGATACTTGGCCGCCTGATTCTTCCAACGTTTTCTGAATCTCAAGGTTACGAGGATGGGAAAACACTGGGCGTTCGCCATTCCTCAGGAACGATGAGCCACCTAGATTCATCCTGTGAGAGGCTCCTAAATGGCTGCCAATAAGCTGCCGATGTCGGCACAGGGTTGTGAAACGAACACCATGGAGGATATGGAGGTCGGACCAGCCTACCGGCCTACCACCTATTGCAGTTCTGGCATGTTTTGGCCAGTATGAGCGTTGAACAATGCAAGATACGTTGGCGCAATGGATTTTTTTCATTAGCCATTTGCCACTTCAAACTAACAACTGCAAGCCTACATCTTGCGCTGTTTGGTTCAGCTACTAATTGCAAATGACGACCTGGACAAAAACATGACACCTAAACTCCAAACACAGTCTAAGTGTGTCTAAGTCTAATTTGTGTTTGGACTGAGGAAGCACTTCAGCAGCATTTCGGATGCTTGGGCAATGCTGTCCTGAGCCTCTACATGGCGACTTGGCCAAGCGAAGCTTCGGTGATTTTTTGTTGATGTTGATGCTGTTGCGAAATGGTGCGAAGATATGGAGCCTCAATGAGCTGATGTGTATTAAGGCCATGAGCGGTGGGAACGACTGGGGAGTGCCGGAAGCCTAACAGAGACTCCACCAGACTGGGACGTTCAAAAACCCACCAGGAGGAGTGACAGTAGTGACGTGTAGTGACTTAGTGGTATTTGGTCCGCAGTTTTGCTCATGTTTGTTCAATATTTTTCCGAAGCCGAGGGCGATTCCAAGTCTGTGTTGAGTGCCCTGATGTGCCCGGCATTCTCCCTGCATTCTCTGGATTTCTCCAGGTACTATGCGAACCTCGCCAGCATGCATGGCGAATGGCATTTTCCACTGCTCTTCATTTTGTACCCGGGGGATCCCCGGATGGTGACTTTTCATGATCCAAGCGGACCCCCGGAGGACCCGGAGAATCCCGGAGAGTAGAGACCTGAACAGGTTCTGAACAAACCATTTCTGGAAAAGTCTACCTTCAGGAACTTCAGGTCCTTCAGGAAATGGATTTTGGTGATCTTGGCATATTTTGGCCATTGCAGTGATGCTGTATAGGATAGAGATTGTGTCCGTTTATGATTTCGTTTGTGATTTAGCGGCAATTGGCTAGGCCATTCATTCCACAGTGCGACTTGTGCATATTGTGTTAGATAACGTCGGGGCTTGGAAAATCTAGCTAGTAAGACAGCTTTCAGATGTTTGATGAATTGAATGACTAGGTACATTACGTTTGCGATTTTTGCCGTGGTCAACATTGCCAGCAACCGAGAGGGAAGTCCAAAGCAATCCAACAGTGGGGACGCTGGCATGGTCAGGTCACTGGTGTATTTGCCCGGGCCTTGAGACTCATGTGGAGAGCTTGTATCTATTGCAGATATTTGCAGATTGACCGTTGTCCAAAACCTGTGGATGGTGGAATGATGTGGAATGATGTGGAATGATGTGGATTGGAATGTTGGTGCCCGTTTGCTGGATGGCAACTCTAAACACTTTGCGGGACGGAAAAGTGTGGCAGCTGTGTGGCTGTGAATCCACCATGCTGCAGGTTGATACAGCTCTGCAGCTGTGGCCCCAGAGATTCCACATTCCGATAGTTTTGGTGCAGCGCAGCCATGTTGTCATTTGAGGTCTGGCCGAACAGACAGGGATGTCGTGGTGCAGGAGGAAATCGAAAACAAAAAAGAGTATTTGGAATCGGTGAAGGCCAGCAATTCTCAGATTTGGACACGTTGGAATGGCCCATGGTTGGAAGATATTGATGAGTCAGTGTGAGTCAGTGCTCCTTCCTACGTGCGCCACTGGCCGCCACTGCCACTTGCATTCCCATCTCAGCAGGCTCTTTTTGAAGCCATTGCCAGGGCCTCATTTCAGTCTTTTCATATCAGAAATATCCAGAAATCGCTTATGACATATATTGACATATTATGTCTCATAGCAGTCATAGCAGATGTGTTTTTTTTCGCTGCTCTCCTGACGGAAAAAACAGGACCTCCAGTGACTCCAGTGACCATCAGTGACTTCAACCTGGCAGGATGCGAACTCTCATGGGGTCATTTCGCGAGAAACGTTGGAGCAATCCTTCGAGAATGAGACGATCATGGCTTTCTTCACTGCACTGTGACCTGACAGAAAGCCTTTGCTGTTCGCTTCAGCTGAACATGCATTCATTATATTCATGTCATAATATTGCATATAATTATGATGGGCTTGTTGGGGCCAAATGGCAAAATCTTTCAGGAAAATCAGTGTCCCAGATGCTGCGACTCTTTTCGATCTCCTTGACTTTGACGCTTCTGCTGCTCACCTACACATGGGATATGCGAGGTTTGAGAGGGATCTGAATCACATTCAAGACATTTCAAGAACACTACGTTGACATTGCAAGTTTCCTAGGTCACTAGGAGACATTTGGGAAGACTTATTGGGATGTTGACGTTTTGGGGTAGTGAAGCGCACAGAATGGACTTTGAGGGCCCGCCCCCTTCAAACTTCAAACTCAGCTGTGCGCAAGCATTCTTATCTCATGGTTTCGCATTTTTACCTTTGGGTTTCCCCCTGCTCTGCATGGCTTCCATTTGGGGCGATATGTTGTAGACATCATAAGCCACATATAGGCACATTATATAGCATATCACTTCCGTCATGGCCCTAATCATAGCCTTCAGCGTAGCCCTCATCATCTCCTTAATATCATCATCGTCGTTGTCAAAATCATCGTCATCCTTGCCATCTTCCTACACTTCATAGTCATCGTCATCGTCATCCTTTTTTATCCTTATACTTTATAGTCATCGTATGTCATTGTTATCACCATCACAACCGTATTGATCACCCACAGCATGTACATTCAACTTCTTGACCCTTGTGCCTCAATCATGTTGGATTTCACGTTCCATATTGCACATGAAAAGCATGTTTTAGCGCATTTAGAAATATAGAATCCTTCTGCTAGTAGGTCAGGACAACTCTCATGTCATCCGCGCTTCCATGTAGTTCTCACCAGAAATATGTTTGAACGTTCATGAATGTCGTCGTATACTTCATCTCAGGGCGAGCTGGACATCGACGAGTTTTTGCTGGGGTGCTACCAGTTACTTGCTCATGGATCTCATGGTTTTGCTTGGCCCTTTTGGATTCTTTTTGCAGTTACTGTACTTGCACTCGAGAACGCAATGAGATGCAATGAGAACATGTGGATCGTCGCATTCATGGCTGAGATTCCCATTTACATCCACTTACATCCAGTTGCTAAGGCTGCAAGGTGATGCAACAGGTTGGAGCGCCAGTCACGAAGGGTCAAACAACAAGTAGGATCGTCCGGACATAGAATCTGACATCACAAATTGGGATTATTTGGAAGACTATTTGGATCCATTGGATCTATTTGACAGAGCTCAAGATGGTTTGGTATACTTTGGGAGCCGGGTGTGCCAGGAGGATGGGAAGAGATTTCGGGAGAGATTTCCATTCTATTTCGGGATATTTCGGGATTTATTGACAATTTATTGATATTAATTCCGCATATTGTGTAGCTTTGTGAAGCTTTGTGAAGCTTTGTGAATGTGCAGAATGTTGACGCCAGGAAATGTGGACAGAAGTTGGTTTGAACGCCCATGCTTTCAGTTGTTGGAAGCGACATGCACTGCTTTCAGTTGCTTCAGCACGCCTAGGTGTTGACGCAAAAATCACGCAGGTATCTTGGCTTAATCTGGGCTTAGTGGATCTGTGTAGATATGCCGTTGAGGATGGACGTGCCCAGATATCCGCTTGTTTAATGGCCCCCAGATCTCATAGTTGATGGCCCTTTCTCCATTTGCAACCCCAACTTTGAGAGATGTACACCCATATCCAGTAAATAGACCCATACATCATGTTTCCAGGATTATGTTCCTTGTTGCTGTTTCACGAGGCAGAAGTTCGATATGTGAAACAGGTGGTCTTGGGCCTGAAGGACCTCCTTTTTGATCTTTTTTGATGTTTGGCTCATGCTCAACCTCATACTTCTATGGTTGCTCGCGCATTCCAATTAGCCATGTTAGCCATGTTTAGAGGTGGGAGATGTTGGAAAAATCTTAGGATGTTAGCCATTACTAGTCGGTTTGACTGCTTGGCCAGTAGTCCATCAACGTCCATCGTCCATTACATCCATGGGTCTTCGGGGCACTTCCCTGATGTTTTGCAGACAATGACGCAAATGACATCGGTGAACGAGAAGCCCCGCAGATACCGCAGGATAGCTTCCAAGAGCTCCTGGAAGACTGGAATCACTTGAAAAACGAGACCTTGGAGTGAAGGGTATCCTTTGACTCCGTGGACCGGAAGTAGGATGAATAATATAGAATATATGCAATTAGTATATATATACATACGTATATATATATATATAGAAATGGCATGTTTTTGATAACACCCGGGTGATATATGATGATGTGATGTGAACATTTGATATATCCCAACTACAACAAGGAACTGCATCAGGAAAGTCTACGACTTCTGGTCGACAGGAATTCGTGCACTCTTTGGTTTGCAGATGCAACAGCACTTTAGCACCTGCACATGGGGCGGACAGGGCGAACTATTTTCAGCATTGCCCAGGTAGAAAAGATTGAAGAGACACGTGCATCATGTTGTTTCCACATTCATTCTCGCTTAATTATTCCGTATAATTAATACGAGCTCACAAAAAAGTCAGCCAGGAGAGACCTTCACTTGATCTCTTGGATGGGACATTAAAGAGAGAATCCGCACATGGTCCGATTTGTTGAAATCCCGTACTGTGAGTTTGTCTTGTCACTTTTTACCAGGCTGATATATGCTTGATGGCCGATGAGCCCACAAGGAGTGGCATCATTACGATATGGATAACCCCAAGCACCAAAATAGAATTCAGAGTTGATTGCCAATCGATACAAAGGTAGTGTCTATAGATGATATCTATTGATATCTTGTTTTTATCTTGTCACCACGAGCTGTACTGCTGAATTTAGAAACTTTGGATATCAGTTGCTTCAAATGTTTGATGACGGGCTCACTTCAGTTGTGTGGCCAGTCAGGGTGCAAGGTCAGCGTTGCATCTGCCATTTGGTTACGCGGCGTAGCGGTTGAATGACCGCGGCCAGGTTTTTCCATTTTTTTCGGCGATTTTGACCGACAAAACAACCAACCTGCCTCGCCGGCTATGGCGAGTAAGCCATGGAGATCCATGGGTGAGGACATTGCGTACAGCTGTGCTGGCCAGTTCCTTCGTTGAAATCGATGTGGCTTCAAAGACTCCACAGCTGCCCGTGTAACTTGAGCTTGAATTCGCCCTGGCCTGGAGTAAAAGATGGATGCGGAACTCCCAAAGGAAAGAAGAAACAGACATTTGCAAACCAATTGAAAAATCAATCGGAGAGTTGAGCAACGTACAACTTGTTCTACATGTTTTGGGAAACATGTTCTTCAGGGCATGGATACAAATATCTAGACCCACTTGATATCGTGGCAGTCCAGCCCATTTGCCAAGCTTGGTGCTGATGTGTATGCGGTGTGACATCATCACTGAGGGTGCAGCATGGGCCGACTTTTCCTGAGTAAAGGGGTGAGATAATTTTGAAGTGATTGCTTCCACATACTTCAAGATTAAAGCAATGAGGATAAGACAGCCACTTGGTGATGGATGTTTCCATTACAGCATTTGATAGGATTGGAATGCGATCGTCCTGATTTGCTATTTTCAGTTCTTTCGACCGCATCAAATAGTGGACCAGAAGAATGTTTAGGACTCGATCCGATATGTGCCCAATGTGCTGTCAGCAGCTTGTGTTAAAACGGGAATTATTGTTTAGCCTTGACATTTGCGGCTGCTACACTCTGGCATTATAGAGCTTCCGGCTCAGCAGTAGATAGCGGTGTGGTATAGAGCGTATAGTGGTTTACATGCTATCGTTGGCAGTTGGACTGCTGTGAACTGTCAAGATAATATGAAAACTGCAAATCCTGAAGAATTCCGAAACATGGTCATGCACCAGCTTTGCGAAGTCTGGAGTGCAGATTGCAAATGTTTATTGCTTCTTATTACTTATTGATTTATATAATTTTGTTCCGTCATATTTTCTGGTTACCTGCGTGCAAGCGTCTCGAATACCAGTTGGGTTCTTGACGTTGGCCACACACCATTCCAATCATCTCGGCGTTTGGAATATTCAATTGTGTCGTTGATTTTGTTTCTTTCCTTCCAGGACACATTTAATTTTGCATGAGGCAAGCTTCGCATTGTGCCATGGCAAGCGCAAAGCGTCGGAGATACAGTTGGCCTTGGAAGATTCTCGTCCTGACCTTGGCGCTGGTATGTTTCAGTCAGGGCGGCACCAGCTGGGTAGCACCTAGAAAGGAATCTCCAGTTGCAGGGCTTCGGTCACCCCGATCCACTCGGGTGCTCCGACGCAGTTGGAACATTGGACCTTTGGGACCGGTGGAAAGTGCTGAAGCGTTTCGCATTTATTATCTTCCCTTTGTGGAACCACTGGACATTGATGGGACCATCCTAGATCAGCTGTTTGGTGGTTGGCTTGGACCTTTTGCTCCTTTACTGGTGGGTGCCATCGTTTTTTGGATTCAAGGGCAGATTTACGCTGTGCGAAGAGAACAGGAAGGGCGAGTTCTTGGTTCAGCGGCCAAAGCAGTTGGTGATGCAGCTGCAGCAACTGCCAGTGGTGCCGCTCAGAGTTTGACGGAGAAACTCCAACGTGTCCCAGCAGAGCAATGGCTGAAGTTATTCCTATGCCTTGCTTTGGATTTGGCAGGTGGGGGACTTGTCCGGTTTCTTGTGGTTTCTCACTTGCCGGTGTCCTCGGTTTTCTGACATTCCATGCCCGATGAGGCAGTTCATTCCTTTTCGCAAAATCCTTTAGCCCAGCTCCACTGCTCCACAGCAGAGAGAACTCCACAAAGGCCTATAGGAATAGATATGGAATAGATATGGAATAGATTAGTTTAAGGGGAGGGCCCTCAGACAAGCAGCCGCCTCAAACGCAGAAAGGGCAGCACGGCAAGTCCGATAGTTTTCTCTAGCAGTCTCGGACCATCAGTTTACAGACTCAGAATCTCAGTGCGTATGTGTTTCAGAATGCTTTAGGCTGTAGATCATTAGGGCATATTGGAATATATTGAGCATTATTGAGCTAATTAAGTGATTTGTGATGAACACTTTTTGTTTGGTAGTTGGCGTGCGCCAGTTATTTTCTAAATAAAGCACTTGAAAAACTCCAAACAGTCCCAGAATGTCTCAGCCATATACAGCATGATACAGCATGTCACAGCCATCCAACATGCAGCAGACACAGCATGCATGCAGCATGCCACAGCAGGTGATGCCACGTTTCTGTTGCCGGGTCTGGGCGAAGTCGGTGACGTGGCCTTCGCTCCGTTCGAGGCCTTGGCGCTGCGGACTTTGTTCGGTGGCACCGTGATCTCCGTGCTGGGCTTCGCCGAGGAAGCGCTGCCCTTCACCGATGCGTTGCCCACGGCCACCACCGGATGGGTCCTGCAGACGCTCTTCAGTGACTCGCCCTTGGCGAAATTCTTGGGGATCCAACCCTTGCCCAATCCTGAGACAGCGACAACAGTGACAACCAAAGAGAAAGGTGACTCGAAAGGTGAGTCGAAAGATACGAAAAAGACATGAGACAAGATGGCAATATATGGCATATTAACATATTGTTTGACGATAAATGTGATGTGCCAAGAAAAAAGTAGGACAGAAAAAGGATTGGACCATGTTGGACCGCAGTATGAGCAAAGTTTCTCATCTAAGCGTGTCCGGAGACAAAATGGCTCTCTGAGCTCTACCATGGCTTTGCAAGAGATTTATGCGTGGAGTGTTAAACTGTTAAACGCCATGTCAAACATTGTCAAATCATGTTCATCCGTGGCTCTTGGTGTCTCATTTCACAACTCTGTGCAGCTTACTCTTTGGTTGCACCAGAACCTGGGATATCTGGGATTCATGTCCTGCTGCTGTGTCCTCTCAGACGGTGCCGTCGACACCAACCGAACCGGCACAGGTGAGCCGAGTAAAGGTGGAGAGACCCACAAAAAAGAAATGGAAACATGAAACAACAAGAACCAACTGTTGCTTAATGTTGCTTGTTGTTGCTTATTGTTGCTTAAAGGTTTTGAAACTGTTTTGAACCTTTTATAGGAAGAAGAGTCACATGTTCTCCTCGCTGTGCATTGATATCAGCCGCATGCCCTTTTCAACGTCGTCACATCCGTTTGATGTCAAGGCTTCTATGCAACAATCCATGGTCTTGGCCATGAGCCAGTGGCTCAGAAAGTGTTGACAAGCAAACCCCAAAACTTTGAATAATCACCTTGATTTGTTCTTGACAAAAAATCGGGCCCGAGTTACTTTAAAAGCCACCTAGCTGGGCCCGCAAGTGTTCACCAGGTTTGGGAAAGGCCAGCACCAGATTCAGCACGCGCTGTGAAAGGGACAACATTCTGTTGCAAGGTATGCGGACTTTGGCCATACTTGATTGGACCTCAATGCCCTGAGTGGAATTTGGACATCGTATGATGCTGCAAAAAAATGGAAGGCAAGGCAAAAAAAAGCAGAGAGCCGCAGAGAGCAAGACAAGGATAAGCAAGTACAAGCAAACAAAACAGCAGGTCAGACTTCTTGAGATGTCTTATGGTCGTTTTTTTTGGGGGTTCTGCTTTAGATGAAATTGCCCAAGGCATGTGCAAACCTTCCGCTAGCAATAGCTGAGCCAAAGTCTCAGTCCCTGAAGGATACTACAGTTAAGACGGAGACAATCAGAGACAGGTAACAGAAGTATTCAAAAAATGTCCAAAGGCTATCAAAGGCTCACACCTTGGATGCTTTGGATATCTTTGGATGCCTTGGATTTACATCTTTGACATGTTAAGTCATGTTAAGTATGTTAAGTGACCTTGGTTTGAAGATGTTTGAAGAGTCTCAGGTCGGCTGCACTGCAACAGGAGTCGAAGATACATTATATATTATATATACTCTACGTTTTAATACGTTTTATATCTTGGATGTTCTTTGGTTTTGTCGTGTTTTGCCGTATTTGGTTGCTTTACATGTTTGAAATTGTTTGCCAACTGGTTCAATATGATGACTGACGTCCATGGTTCTATTTTTTCCAGGATTGCTCAGCCGATCAAGGGTTTGGGCCACAGGTTTCAATGGAATCAGAGAAAGAGAAACAACTTCGATTTTGCGTTGACAAACAGCTGCAAAAGTGGAGTCGCATCATTTTCACTTTAAATTGAGATAATTGAGGCTGCATTTTGTGCAATCCATCAAGGAGAAGCGGCGACCAGTTCACCAGGTGACTGCATATGTTATTTTGTTTTTTTTGTTTGGTGCCGCGGTTTGAATTTGGGAGGCATTGAATCATTGAGTCAACGGATTTTGTGTCTTTTCTCTGGAAGCAATCTTTCGGATGGGTCATGATGTCCCAATCTTTTCCAATCTGTTCCAGGTTTCCGCAGAGGATGTTCCTTTTGCTTCACTCGTGGCTGAATCGTCGGATCCGGTGCAACTTGACCCTGTGGATTTGGAAGCACAAGAAATTTGGAGAGATGTTGAAACATGTTGAAACAGTAGAATTATAAAGGGACCAACTGTTGGACTCCAGATCATGTTTACAATCTGAGGCCAGCTGAAGGATTCCCTCAGTTAAAGCAGGCCAGTATCATTGATCCATGTTTGTCCCATTTTGGCAAAATCATTTTGATCCATTTTGCTTTAATGCGATATGACGATATGACAGCGTTCTCATTGTCATGTGTTTGATGCCGTGAAAGATGCCAGTTTGACTTCATGCCTCCACATGTTGCGTACCATCTATCTATACATTTGCCCATCGATGGTACATCAAAGTATTGTCAGACACTGATGATACTGTACCACATTTGTTTTGCTTTGTATCAGTATTGTATTGAATTCAGTTTGGCGGTTATGTTGTGGTATTGTGCCTGGTGTTCTTTACACTCTGATGCAATTCAATCTACCATCAGTTCTGCTGGATGTATATTCTGTATAGTAGACTTTGGCAGAATGCCTGTTCCTTTGGAATTTGGAACCTTCAATGAAGTGCTACGTGCTGTAGAGGAAGTCCAGTAAGGATGTGTGCGTGTATTCCGGGTGTATGCTGAATGCAAGAATGCACGCGTGCTGCGTGAATGAACGTGCGACTTTGAAATTGTGTATAGACTGTATAAGATACAAATGTATAATATAGTCATAAGCTTTTAGTATTTGTTGAATGGTATATTTTCCTCGCAGGATAGTCGCCTGTGCGTGCGTAGATGCAGACACGTCAGATCATCGTGATATTGTAATTGTGAGTGCGTTTCTTATCATTTCAATTGGAACTCTAAAGAGAGAGAGAGAGAGAGAGAGACCTAAGTCTTACTGAAAACAACGATCAAAGTGGCGAAACCAGTACCAGTGACAGTGACAGTGGATGACTGTGGATGACTGTGGCATGTGTGCTGTCCCTGTGGAATCCTGTGGAGCCGGGAGGTCATGGCACTAGCCCAAACTCGAGTGCAAACCAAGGCCTGCGCAGTCACATCTTTCAACATCTTTCAACATCTTTCAACCGGAAGGAACATGCAGTGATCAGATGATATCAGATGATATCAGATGATATCAGATGTTTTGAGACGTGTTTCCCTGCACTTGCAACTCTCACACATTCGAAGGTGGGAGAGGCCCCATATTTCATCATTGCCCAGCTCTCAAAGGAAAGCATCATGTTCTATCAAACGAATTCATGCGACCTTTCCCTGCTGACTATAGTGACTGTAGTGACTGTAGTGGTTTGTTTCTCCTTGGCCGCTCAGTTTCTTGTATTGTGAAGATGTCCATTACCCACCTAAAATATCTTACAATTTGTTTCATAGTCTTGCTGGCACATGCTGGCACTTTGCAATACGCTGCAGCTGTTCTAAGGCTGTGGCCGTTGGTGGTTTCACTGTGTCACTGCTGAGCATTTGTATCTCCTTAATCTTCGTGAAGGGAGTAGCTCAGGAGGGGCTCTCGGAAGGCAAAACAAGTAGCAGCTGAAGTGGTGGTGAACGGGTAGCTCTTAACTATTGAGAACCATATATATATACGTATATATATTATCAACTATGATGAACTGTGACCTATCTATCTATGATAAACTCCAGGGTTGGAGTCGGAGCCACAGGACGCAAATCGCGATCGGCTGCCAAGTGCATCCGCTGGAGTCTTAAATCTGAGAAGCATCGAGGTCCATCTAGGTCCATCTAGGTCCATCTGCTTTCCTGTATTGTACTGTGCCACTTGCTTGCGCCTGTTTGCCCGTAACTTAAACAAAGTAAACGCGTCGGACGTTGTAGGCCGTCCTCATTAGATTATTGAGTCACACTATTGAGTCGTCTTCTGACATGCAAATTATGAGTTCAAGGTATGTTAAAGTTGGTGTCTGACTTTGTTTCTATTGGTTTCTGTGGGTTGCTGATTCTGTCCCCATCCTTCTAAGGCCCTATTGGCACAGCGCCTCCGGGCTAACGCCTCAGAGCTTGAGAATGCTTGAGATTTGGAGTCGAGTGCAGAGGCCAAAAAGATCCAAAAAGAATGTTGCAATGCAACTGTTGCAACATGTTGCAACATGTTGCCACTGTAGTAGTCATGGTAGTCATGGTCAGATCGAAATGCTGCGAGGCCATGGGAATTGGACAACCCAAGTCTCCCTGGCCTCTTGGAAGCAACATGCAATGGCACACAGTAGCCAGACTTCAGCCAGACTTCAGCCAGTTTGGCCGTTGTGTCATGGAGACCTTGAGTGACACCGTACCCGGTGATATGTCCTTCAGTGGCTTGTTGAGACCTTCAACGAGGAAATACCAAGTGAAACCAGAAGCAACATGAAGCAGCAAGACGTAGAACTGTTGTGTCTTATGTGTCTTTGTAATCTGTTTGTCATGTAGAAGGCAGAACTTCTGAGGCCCCATCGCACTTACAACAGCTATCAGCCGCACATGGCTGGGAAGCCTAGATAGAGCACCATGGTCTCATGGTGTCCTCAGAATCGGTGAAAACAGTCAAGAGGCCATCAAATCCATCAGTCCATCAAATTATCCTGCAGTGATTGGGTGGCTGAGGACAAGGTCGGCTCTACCCCGTGGGGCTTTGGCGAGCCCTGAGCTTACCATATGCGCTATGTCTGTCTATTTCATTCTATTTCATTCTATATCAATGAGCTTACCAGTTACCATGCTATATATTCAACATACCAGGTGGAGTCATTGTCATTGATGCTGGCACAGCGTGGATTCATTCAAGTTTTGCTTAACTTCGCTGGTTGTGCTGGACATGTTTAAGATCTCTGTTCAACAGTTCGTGAGGCAGACACGGGGAGATTCCCTAGATCGGGTCCAGATTATGGTGCCAAGCCCTTTGGAGGGCGGCAGGGTAGGCCAGCGCCTGAACTAGTCTGGGCAGTTCAACAAATCACCAGCACGCCTTTTGGGAAAATTGAAGCATTTTGAAGCAGCATACTGCATGCTCTCATATGCATTCATATGCCTATCATCTCCCAGCACGTGATCTATGTGATCTATGCGCCCTATGTGATCTATGTGGCTCGCTCTCAGGTCTGAACCTTTCCGAGGACGATTTGGTCGTGAACAATTTTGGCGATCCACGCGTCAGCGGCCTCTGACGGCTGACGGCTTCACGGCATCACAGATTTCCTCGTCACATCACACAGTACGGGCGCCGAATCGCCGAAGGCTCATGAGTTTGGATTTCAGATTGGAGACCGAATCGTCCAGGCTTGGCCCTTGGAATTCCTTGGAACACGAGAGGAAAACACGGAAAACACGGTGTCAATCGGTTTCAATTCCAAGCGTGCTGTTGTGTTATGTTGTCTTCCAGGGTGGACGTAAGCACCCAGTGCTTAGTGTTTTTGTGTCAGGTGAATGCGATTCCAGTTTTCCAGGAGTCAGACTTCAGATTCGTCATGAAGGCAGCATGCGGCATGGGAGCACGACGGGGCACGTCAAGGCAATGAATGTCCGCTACAGTGTGCTGACGAACAAAATTTCTTTCTGCACACTGCAGACGCCACCTAGAAAATACGGTGTTTTGAACTAGTTTGGAAAAGAAGGTGAGTCATGAAGTTTGGATTCCGGCCAAAAGGCTCCTTTGCATCCGTTTGCTATTGTTTGCTGGTTGATGTTCTTGCATCTCCATGCGAGTGTGTTGCCAGGATGCTCTACGAAAGCATGAAACCACTGGCGAGCCAACGACTTGGAGCTTTCCTTCCACACAGCGTCACGATAAAGGAGTTGCAAGGAGTTACGGGCACGGACACCGCAGCTGATGCCTTAACTACAGTGTCACATTTTTTGCAGCCAAATGCAACCAAGGCCAATCATTTTTGAAGTCATACGTCACGGGCTCAGGGTATCTCAGGGTGAAGTAAGACCTATTTGATTATGTTTAGCACACCACAGCTGCCATGTCCTCTCTAGGTTTGTGGACTTGACATGATTTGACACATATTTGACACATATTCGAACGCATTTTTTCCGACTTTTTTTGGGGGCCTTTGAAGCCAGGGGGGCTCTTGCAGGTGCAGTGCAGAAGCCCATGCTTTGGCCCGAGTGTGGACAGACTTTGAGGCTTTGTTTGACGGTGCCCGCACTGTTACGATGCAAAGTGGAATCGCATGAATGATGAATGTATAATATTGTATAATATATATGAATGATCTCGAATGATGCAGTTTCAAGGCCATAATTGTAATAAGAAATCGACAAAATTGATAACAAGACAGACTAACTTACAAAAACTCCTGTAGCATCGTGCTTCTCAATGTTGCACGCTGCACGAATACTGCGTGAATCGAATGATTTTCCGAAGGGCCAAGCTCCCTTTCGCATCCTTCCGCTCTCTTTGCTGGCGCTGAGGGCAATGCCACCTGCTGGATACAGTGCCATGAACGCCGTGAATGGCATGTATCCAGCATCGCGACTTGACTGGAATGGAACCTTGGGAATGACTAGTCAAAACATAAAAGTCCTGCTGCCACCAGAAAAGAAAACGGTCGTTTGGCAGTTTGGATATTGGATATTGAAACATATCGAAACGTTCTTCTATATGTGATAAGTGATACCTTTATATAATCTTACTGCTGTTTGATGTTAGCAGTTTCTTGGCGTCGTTTTCACGAAGCTCTTTCGTTGCAGGCCTGCCGTGATGAAGACAATGCTGCCGCATGAAGACTTCGAGGATGGGCTGATGGAGACGTAGACTGGGTGACTCCTGCCTCTTGTGGCAGGTCGTGGCAGAGTGGGACAAAACCTCTGTGAATTGCAGGACATTACCGGGGAGTGGTGCTATGGCAAGACAGGTGACGTCCAAAGCTCATTGACCCGGAATAGTTTGAATTCTGAATGCTTCAAAAATCTTCAGGGTGTGTGTTTGCTGAATCACCAGTTTCTGGGTTGCAACAAGCGACTTGAGTGACTTGAGTGACTGGAGTGACTGGAGTGGCTGGAGTGGCTGGAGGCAGATCAATTCACCTACTTGGTGAGGAAAGCTCGGGCCACAGAAATCTCTTCAGAGCTCCGCCAAGCTCTGGCTGCTTTTGTAGCCCCTTTGTGTCGTTTTTCATCAGAACATAATAGTATCAAAATGTATCAAATAGTATCACGACCAATTTATGAATTTAATAACATTAGGCGGCAGCTTAGCCCTACAGCATTTTTGTGTCTCAGTGAGTTGTTCTTTGCTCTCGCCCGTTCGTTTAGATTTTTTGAGAGCATGTCAGGCAGGGAACGTTTTGAGCGGGGGGCCCAGAATCCAGAAAATGGCATGAAAGCGAGTAGTTCAAAGATGGGACTATGTCTTCGCAGCATGTTCTTGACGCGCTTGAAGACTTGAAAATTGAGGTTTTGAGCAAACATTACCCAATGGGCAGAAGGCACAGTCCGAGTTTCTCCAGCAAGCTGTGCTTCTTTTGATTCCTGCATGAATTTCAGCTTTCTTTCTTCCGGCGCATTTGTTTATATTTGTTTTGCTTGGATTCACATGGATTTCCCATGATTTATCCTCCAGGTGACTGGCATGCCAGAGACCCGGCTTGGATTTTCGTATGTGATGGCTGAACGGCTGAACTTCCTGGTATTTCTTTAGCTTTGTAGGCTGCAGCCAGAAGATTCACAAAGCCCTTGGTTGAGGCCATTGAAGAACTTGAAATGAGATTCGCTTGTCGAAGCTTTCTTACCGCATTGCGTGCTTAAACGCATCTAACAGATGGTACAGATGAGCCTATGCTTACGCGTGCACTTAATAACTACTAGTAACAACACTTGACAACTATACTATACTGACTTACATAATATAAATATATATATACATGTGTGTGTATGTGAAACATCTGAATAGATGTAAAACTTCTACCTGATTTGTAGCAGGGGGCACAGGTGTGGCTGGTTCCTGTGCCAACGAAGACGGCCAGAAGTCAGTGATATCAAAGGGAGACGTCCCTTTGACGTACCTGCTTCAAACTTAATTTTTCATGTCAATTTTCTGTAATGGGACGTGGCTAATCCAAAAACCACCATGCCGTTTCCAAACAACTTGGTTTCATTTTTCTCGTTTGGCACGGTTCTCGCAATCTGTCAAACATTTCATCTAGCATAGGCTATGGCGATGGAAACTTTTTGATACCTTCTCGGGTCTT
>Ga0126342_10007125_pt1 | contig 19919 bp, 13 predicted proteins | sample Cyp1metagenome_FD_92528 | JGI IMG/M metagenome (GOLD analysis project Ga0126342, IMG submission 92528) | Coral microbial communities from Lord Howe Island, Old Settlement Bay, Australia - Cyphastrea 1 metagenome | ecosystem: Host-associated > Invertebrates > Cnidaria > Coral ... | reverse complement strand
GAATGCCAGAAGATATGCCAGATAAAATGTTAGAAGATATGCCAGATAGAATGCCAGAAGGTATGCCAGAGAGAACGCCAGAAGATTTGCCAGATAGAATGCCAGAAGATATGCCAGATAGAACGTCAGATAGAATACCAGAAGATATGTCAGAACATATGCCAGAAGATATGCCAGATAGAATGCAAGAAGATATGCGAGATAGAATGCCAGATAGAATACCAGAAGATATGTCAGATAGAATGCCAGATAGAATGCCAGAAGATATGCCAGGACATATGCCAGAAGATTTGCCAGATAATATGCCAGAAGATATGCCAGATATGCCAGATCTGCCAGATATGCCAGATAGAATGCCAGAAGATATGCCAGAAGATATGCCAGGTAGAATGCCAGAAGATATGCCAGATAGAATGCCAGATAGAATACCAGAAGATATGTCAGAACATATGCCAGAAGATATGCCAGGTAGAATGCCAGAAGATATGCCAGATAGAATACCAGATAGAATACCAGATGATATGTCAGATAGAATACCAGAAGATTTGCCAGTAACAAAATGTATAAATGTCATGGTGGGGATCACACGAAGTAAAGTAATTTGTAGCAGACCGGTGAACATCAGGACTTTGCTACAGTAGAGAGAACAACCATTTTTTTGTGTATTGATTGTGCGCGATTTCGTGCGCTATCAGTCAGTGACGGAGAATCATGTGACACACTGCTGCGTAAATGGCACCGAAAGATGAGTCCATCTCGAGGACCCCATCGGCTGGGGATGGGGGATGGTTTTATTATATAAGATATGAATAGGATATTTCATATGAATGATAGGATATAATATAATATAATATAATATGATAGGTTTATTTTATAATCATCCCAATCCGCGGCTGAATGGGATATAATATAATATGAATGATATAATATGAATGATTTTACCACATAGGAATATGATATGATATGATAGTATGATGGTATACCCGCTGAGAATCTAACAGTTTGCCATTGAGACTCGCCACGTTTGATATGTAAATCATCTAGAAATGGGTCATTCTTCATGGTTATAAGTTACCAGTGCGTATTATGTCTTATATATATATGTATAGTTTGCTTATGCTTGCTTCGGTAACATGTATTATACATGTTCTCAGATTTTTCCGTTATTCGATAATTCCAGTATTCTCAGCACTATGAATGACATCCTCTTGAGGGGTCGTCAGTTTCCATCCTGCAGGATCTTCGGGACCCCCAGTGGTTGGTTTCATCGACATGGATTGCTTCTACGTGGCTGTGGAGACACTTGGACCTGTGGGATTTTTTGGATCTTTTTGGTTGACATCAGGGGTTGCTGTGGCTGTACATACTGAGTGATTAATGCTGGGAGTAGAACATGTGTTTTTGCTGGATCATTTGTAGAGTTTTTGAGATTTCGGTTATGTATCTCAATACATATATATAGATAGATAGATATAATTTAATATAATATACATTATTTTATATTATATATACATGTATATATATATATATTTATATTTATATATGTTTCAATCGAAAATGCACAGTGTAATCCATTAACGCTTGATTTTGCGTGAAACCATGCAGGACGCAACAAGACTGCAGGGTTTTTTCAAGTTGTTTTAGAAAACGATATCCAGATATCCCATAGGATCCATGTATGGTATATATATATATATATGCTAACATTTGGGGTATATTAATGGTAAATGTTACCATATATAGCAGCACCATGGATCCTATGGGATATCCAGATCGAATATGGTTTTGTCGGATGGATGGACAGGCCTCCATGGTTCCTTCATGGCTTTAATCCTTGGCTTCGCTCACCGTGACACAGGCGAGCGCGTGACAAGAGACTTCATGGAAAGCCCTGTGCTGTGGGGGCCTCGTTGACTCGTTGTTTGGGGAATCCGTGGAAAACTGAGGTGAACAAACCAACAGGTTGCGAAATGCTTGGATGATGCTGTCGATAGCTTATTTGGGTCTGTCTGAAAACGATCTGTATATCATACCCCCAATCTGCCACTTCAATGCCATTTCAAGACATTGTAGGGCCAATGATGATTGATGAATGGATTTGTGGCTACCCTATTTCAGGCAAGCCCATAATCATCTCCCATGTCACCAATGCTGGCTGCCATATCTAGACCGCACTTCAGCCTCTTCGAAACTTCCTATGTTGCAGGCGTTGTCGATTTCTGAAACCCCAGGCCTTGGTATGGCTTCCATTGCCCCAAACCATGCAGATAGAAATACTAGTCCAATGATATCCAATGAATGATATGGGCTTCCAAAATGTCCCAAACTAGAAGTTTTATGAAGTCTCTAGTTTAAAAAGTACATTCGAGGTAGATTGGAAGCCACATTGTTATGTTCCAGGTAAACATTATGAAACCATGTTATCCATCGTCAGTGAAGTTATTCCACTGACAGATGCTTTCTATGTGTGCTGGTTTATTTTCATTCCCCAACTGACCTTACTTATCTTGTCACAAAGTCAACCACTGGGAATCCATGAAAGTCTCCCATTTTTGGTGATCGAATCCCAATTCAAGTCTTAGTTCAACTACGTGAAAAATCATGTTAAGTCCTGATAAAACTCCTGGGAATAATCCATTGTTTTCTGAACTGGCTTAACTTCCACATGTTTGTTGCTTCAACCCATTTCAACCCGCCATTTTTCGTCTCCTCTCCATGGGGGTCGGACCTTGGTTTCAGGTGGTGCAGTACCCCACGGGGCAGCGGGGACGCCCCGACCTGCGCCCGGAAGACGATCGTTGGAGAACGGCAGGTGCCAATCAGCCAATGATGGTTAATAATGGGATTAATTATGGGATTATATACTGGTTATAGTAAGTAGGGCTTATTAACCACATTATTAATAATTATTAACCAGTCTTAGTCCCATATAAAATCTTTTAACCATTATTAACCATTATTAATCCCTGGTTGGTGGTTTGGAACCATGGAATTTTGAATGACTTTCCATATCTTGGGAATGTCATACTCCCAACTGATGAACTCCATCATTTTTTAGAGGGTAGGTGTACCACCAACCAGTAATGGTTATAACAACCTATCTCATTATGGTTGTATATAATAACCTGGCAAGCAGGGCAAGCAGCTAATCATTTTTATGGCATCAGAAGTTGGCAAGCAGGGCAAGCAGCTAATAGCATCTATTGCACTATCAACATCAAATTTCGTAAAATGAATGTCGCAATGATCCATGACCATGATCAAGCAATGATCTAATGAGAACAATAAGATCAATGATCATGATAGTAACCATCCAATCATTTATAATGGAGTCATTACTGGTAGTGATCAACCATCCAGTATAATTATGTGATTTTAAAATTACAATAAGCATCCAATCATATCAAGAATCATCCAAGGACCGAATCATTCATCATTTTCTTCCTCTTCTGAAGTTTGCATTCTGAGAGTGGCCTTAGCCTTAGCTTGCCGCTCCTGTCCACTTCCTCAGCCGTCCTCCTAATTCCCTGCTGTTGGTGGTTCGGACCTCATAGATGTCTGAACTGTGCAGATTGACTCGCACCCTCTGTCCATAGCATTCTTTCTTCGCCTGCTCATACTAGGCGAACCTATTTGTTGTTTGACATCATCAGATGTTTACATGTGGGTTTGTTGGGCTTTGAAGGCTGCAAAGTCAGACCTTCCAATTGCTCACCCTTGCTTTGATTGTGTGCAAGGTTTGCATGTTTAACTTTACAATAACATCAGTGATTATTTTTGATTAGTAATGAATGGTACTAAGAAAGTATATAACAATAATTATACTGTAGTAAGAAGAACAATAATAATGACAAACATATATGTGTAAATATGTCTGGACTAACAATAATAATAGTGTAAATAACAAATTACTATTAGTCCAGAATATATATATATTAATATTAGTCCATATATGTGTAAATAACAAATTATTATGGACTAACGTGCCATGTCACATGGATTTGACTCACTGGACCAACATATAAATTATGGGAAATTGTTTAGTATCCCTAACTTTTTTGGTGTATTATACATATTGTTGTTGTTGTTGTTGCTGTTGTTTTTTTTCTAAATAAGTGTGTCCACTTCTGTTTGCGATTTTACCCACATGTAAGTGGATGCGATTTGTCTCTTGGTACCATGCCGCCCAGCCAGTTAGAAGCTGGTTTACAACTATATGTAACTTATCTATCAGACACCATAGTCATTGGAGTTAAACACCAGCTTTGCTATCTAGGGGCCCACTTTGTATTATATGAATCATGATACATTATGTTTTTTGGTAATAGTCATATTGATAACGATAGAAATGATAATACAATTCAATCATCAAAGTGAATGATAATGAACACATCAAGATCAAAATCATGGTAAACAATAATTCTATGTTGCCTACTGTACAGATATGATACGATATAGTGGTATGTCCCCGGACACAAGACATACACCCAAGCAGCAACCCCTGGTATAGTGCCAGCCCTATTCACTTTAGGCCTAACATATGGATGGTATTTACTAGTAAGGAGATGTGAGTACTTATCATCCCATTGTAGCTTGGGTGCAGAGTTTTTGTGGCCATGTGTGATCTATCCCAGAATTGGATGAAAGGAAATCTTACCAAAAAAAACTATAGTTCACGGGATAAAAACAATATATTTGCTGGTGCAAAGAAATATCATAGTTTCAACTACGTGAATAAATCCAAGTAGCCTCCAGTCAACTGAGATAGATACGAAAAAAAAACATGAAAAAAAAACATGCAAAACCAGCATTTTTACATCATGTCCCAGAAATCCACCGATTTCCATCGTTTTCGTCGCGGATTGCCTCGGTAGGCGCCATGGGTGGCATCATCGCTGTCTCTTACGAGGCGAGAGCCAAGGGCGTCACGCGGCAGATGTCTGGCCACGAAGCCAAGAAGGCGCCTCAGGGCTTGGTAAATGTCCTGGTTTGGGGATTTGTTTCACATCACTAAAACAAGTATTTGTTGGTAATATCCCCAATAGTGAAAAATTAGGATATCCCCATCACTTTCAAGTATTTGCTGGTGATATCATAGTTCAATTTGGATATTGACCAACCCCTGTCTATAGGAATACTATGATTATATCATGTTCCACCATAAGCCATGCCTAATACTCAGTTAAAACCACATTATATTTTTTTTTGAATTTTATATCCCACTATCTATGGTTATCTATGGCTATATTCACCATAAATCATGGTTATATATCTGGGTAAATTATAACGACCTCACTGTTCTCCCTCACTGGAAGTGATGGTTAGTAAGGGGAATCATCCCAAAATGGCTTTATTTCAGGTGGGAGGCCTTATTTCAGGTTCGCGAATCATTATTATTTACATACATATATATATATACCCTATGGATCCAAACACTGTCTGAGAAGGTACGTAAGCCTCCCATTTTTAGTAAATTATACCCCAAACACTTCCTAAGAAGGTACTTGGATCTGTAGGGTTTTATATATATATATATTTGAGATAAAGTAGATATCTCTATATGTACATATACATACATATACATACATATATATATTATATGTGTATTTTTATATGTCATACTACTATATATACTACTTTTTGAATCTGTATAATATTATATATAGTATGCATATATGCATCTATCTATCAGTCTGATATGATATCCTATGAAAATATCCCATTAATATGTGATTGCATCCCATTCATATCCCATTAGGATATAATTTCCTTATATCCCAGTATAAATTCCCAAGTGCCATGACTCTTCCGGGTTCACCTGCTGTAGGTCTGCCCAGAGATCATCTTGGTGCAGGTGCCAACAGCCTTTGGAAAGGCAGACCTGCAAATCTACAAGGCGACGAAGTCGTACGGAACATCCCCGGATCAACACCGTGGCGACGAAGTCTCGTGTAATTCCATCTGGTTATGACGTTTACAGTTCGCCATGGAAGCCATGGCCCTAATCGAAATAGATGGTCTACCTATGTTTACCTATTAAAAATGGTGACTTATAGATGATTTTCCCATAAAAACCTCCATCCCGGAATTTGCCATGGCTATGTTAAATAACCAGAGGGTAATTCCTCGGGCGTTTTTTGGGATGACTGGAAATCATCCCCATGAGTTTCCTGTCCCCATGAGGACCTTCCAGTTGTATCCATGAGGATGGGCAAAGTAGAAGTATGTCAAAAGAAACAACATCACGGGTGTCTAGTACCCCATGTTTCAAAGGTTATTGTTGCTTAATGTGAATTATTCATTGTCATATGAACATTAATGAACTCTCACATATTTTAGTGTTGAAACATAATAGATACATATATATATATATATACATACATATACATATACACATACATATACATATACACATACACATACATATTCATATACATATACATATACATACATATATACATATACATATACATATATATATATATACATATACATATATATATATATACATATACATATACATATACATATACAGATACATATACATATACATATACATATATATATATATATACATATGTGTGTGTTAGGGTTTGTTTCTATCAGCAACTAGACTCGCCTCTTTAGACGGTTAGTGCAAGTTGTCCGTGGGTATACACATGCCCCTTGGCAGATCCAAAAATACTTCTTGACGTCTACAAAAATACCGAATGAAATCTTTCAAACATACCCCCTGAAATCTTCCAAACATATCCCTCTACATCTCGGAAGATACGAGCTGGAATCTCAAACATATCCCAATGTTTGGGGTACTTTGGAGCAAACAATGCCACAGTTTTGCAAGCTATTTCCCAAGGATCGTTTTCAATATTCCATCCATGCTAACCTTTAGTTTCTTTCTAATCTAAAACTACAATACTATCTTTTGCAGTTCATTTTTTATAGCCCACATATTACATTCATAATATATCATGATATATAAATGAAGATATGATCCCCCAAACCTAACTTTGTTCCCAACATCTCCCCTTTACCATCCCCTTACCATCTCCCCCCATGCAGGAAGCGGGCGACGCGGTGGTAGAGCTCCTGGCCCAAAAGTGTGATGCCACTGAGAAGCGCTCCGTGGACGAGGTGCACCCAGTGGATCCATTTTCATAGTTTAATGGGAGACGTTAAACACGATTTAAACTGTTAATAAGTGGGATTTGAATGGGATATGATTTAACTATAGTTAACTGGTTTTTAATAATCATCCATTTGCGATTTGAAAAATGTATTGATATGGTAAAAGAGACGCGTGATTTCAGGATTTTGGCCCATTTTGATGGGTACTTTGGAGGGCTTAGGATGATAATCAATGACATACTATATAAACTACAAATTTGGTATATTTGGATGTAGACTACTTTAAATGGGTCGGTCACACACACACAACACAAATGTTTATTCCAAAAACCACGAGCAAAAACCCAAATTCAGCCCCTGTTTGGGGTTTCAATGGATTTAATCAGTGGTTTTTATGTGCAGAGGATGGATGTACATCTATCCTCTGGTAAACTAACATTGCTATGGACAATTTTCATTGTATATATGTAGGTAGGTGTTTCATCAACTATAAATGGGCCATTTCCAATAGCAAACTGTTAGATTTCCGGAAGCAAAACTCCAGGGATGACTTGTTGTGGCTACTGACCCCATACGGCCAGTAGTCATGTGATCCTCTCCCAGAGTGGTTGCCTCCAGTAAGATACCCTCTGGTTATCCAACATAGCCATGGAAAATGGCCCATAGAAATAGATGGTTTACCTGGGTTTACCTATTAAAAAAGATGATTTCCCATGGCTATGTTAGTCATAACCAGAGGGTAACGTATTCAGGTCAAATCTACCATGTGTCGATTTTCCAAAAAAAAATCCGGGAAATCCCGAAGAAATTCTTGGGTTTCTTCCCCAGCCCTGCTTCAGGTGAGCCATCAAAAATAGCCTGGTTGATTGGTCATAGCCGTCATAGCCCTACCATATTATATCATAGTGCCATATTGTATACTGGTTTATGTTCAAACAGTTCCTTGTTTTAATGTGTTTGTGATATTTTTGTACCTTATGGATATTCAATCGTAGATGATACCATATTATTAATAGCCATATGATACCATAATATGATACTAGTTGCCATACATTCTCATTTTTAAATAATATCGATATATGATATATTCATACTCTATGATGCCATACCATACTATCATCCCAAATTCCTCTTTGAATATACCCTCAAACAAACATAGCTATTGAAAATGGCCATAGAAATAGGGGATTTACCCATTCAAAATAGTAGATCTTTCCATAGCAAACTGTTAGTTTACCAGAGGGTATCCATACAATATCTATACAATATCCATCAAATCCCATTGAATCACCATTTGATGATGGTTAAATCACCATCAAAACCCAGAAAAATCACCATATGCCAATGGTTAAATCCCATTAAATCTCCCCAGTCTTATCCCATCATTATCCCATGATCATCCATATTTAAATCCATATTTAAATCCTATAAAAAAATCCATATTAAACCATAGCAAACCCATAAAAACGTGATGTGTCTCGAGGTGGCCATCGACATCAGCAGCGAATCACAGCGCCTGCTGAGCACCGTGGACTTCGCGGAACTCCGCTGCCGCGCGCAGCGTGCGTCGCATCTCGCGGACTCGGCGCTGAGCAAAGCGGCGGCCAACGTGACGCGGAGCGACCTGGCGGACCTGGCGGATGATGTGGTGAATCTGCTGAGTTTTTTTCGAGATTTTTAGGATTTTTGTTGTTGGGTTTCAAGGCTTGGATATATTGAATGAACTGGATATTTTTTTAAAAATTTACCATATTTTGGCCAGAAATTTGGGGATTTGATGTTTTTTTTTCTGGTGGGGGTGATGTTTGTTCGGAGGATTTAAGGGTCTTGGGAGGACTTAGGGAGACTTTGCGCCAGAATCAGCAGTGGAACATTGAATGAATCTGTGGTGTTGTTCAGGGTGAACCAGTGAATCAGTGTAGATATGTGTAAATCATACACCGTTACACTATGGATCCAGTCCTATCTTCTTAGGAAGTGTTTAAGGGTTTATAATTTACTATAAATTGGAGGCTTAAGATCTTAAGTACGTTCTCAGACAGTGTTTGGATCCGTCGGGAATGTCCTACTGTCACTGTAGTTGGCTGGGGAGACTGAGGCAAACCGCAGGACATGGTCATTGTTGAGCTGGATTTCCTGGGTTTTTATATAAATCGGTGTTGTCTTTCTTCTGCTTGGCTGGTGATATTGTATACAATATTATAATATATTTTAATTATATATGCATATAATGATAGATATAACTATTATATATATATATATTTATACATGTATACTATATATATGTATATATATATTTATACGTATAATATCTTAGCGACAAATCAAGAGGATTGAAAGAGCATCAAATGACTAGAAACGGATAAGATCCAGGAGTTGTCCGCAGGGAACCGGGGTCCCAGCAGTCTGATGAAGTTATCCAGTTGAGTGTACATTTAATGGATCCATCTTACGGAAACATCAATGAGCATCTTCGATCTGGAAAGATGACAAGTGAGTAGGAAGATGTAGGAAGTACAGATTGCAATCCTAAGTTTGGGGTATAGCCATATAAGGTAAATTGATCATCACTGAAGACCCACAGCCCAACCATTTTCACATTCCTATAAATTCATCCGGAGTGGCGTAGGTGAAGCAAGACAAGGACATCAGAAGCAGCAAGCCAGGACGAAGTTCAGATGATGGTGTCCATTTCCTTTTGATTTTGTCGTTCACAGCATGTTTCACTGGTTTCCTTTGACGTCTTCCCCAAAAAAGAAGCATCAGGCTTTTTATAAATATATATATATATATATATGTATCGTATGTATATATATAAATACATACATACTGTATATATGTATATGTATATATACACACACTTTATAGATATGGATCTTTCGTCTCTTGTCCCACTGCTTTGACGGACTTGTTTTTTCCGTTTGTTCCTTCGGTTTGAAGCATACCGCGGCATCCTGTTCCCGAAGTTCCCGCATCCTTTGGACCATGCGCAGGAATGTTTCAGAATTGGCAGATGGATGGGAGGCGTGCGGGTTCCATGGGTGGCTCTCCTGAAAACTTAGGGATGATGCCCCCCCAAAAGTAGAAGATTGTGTTTGGACATGGATGAACATCGCAAATTCTGGAGCGGAGCTCCACGTATCTCTTGAAGTGACGGTCGGCATCTGCAGCCCACCTATTGGAATGCCTGAGCTTGGCTTAGGGCCGCAAAAAGGGGTTGGTAGTTGATGTATGTCACATATGTCACACATTATCCCGCCACATCCCAGTTTCAAATACTGGTAATATATATATATATATATATATAATATTCCAGTTGACAGTAAATTGCCATCAAAACCAGTCATGTTTTGCGGATACCTAAACCCAACAATTCACCCATCAAAGGTCTTTTTTTTAATCTCATAATGTGAATCCTTTTACCTATATGGGTCAACTGAGGGTTTTTAGATTTTACCTATTAAAACCTCACTTGCAACGTTTTTTTTTTGTGCTTCACAGACTTCACAGATCCACATGTTTTTGATTCATCTCCATATAAAATCACCTCAATTCATCAATCAAATCCACATTTAAGTGCTGGTTTCGTAGAAGGTGGTGCTGGTTTAGCTTCTTGCTGAAAACAACCCGATCTTACAAGCATGATATCTACCATCAACATCCATAAAGCTAACAGTTATTGGATGTTATTGGAGTTATGTTTGCCAAATTTACGATTCAGCTGCATTTAACTCACTGGAGCACCATCATTTACAATTCATATCCCCATCATATGTTGGTGAGTTAAATCCCCACATCAGGTTTGGTACAGTTGTGATTCTGGGTAACTAACCCACTCAGTGACTGGATATCCCTATTATATCAATCCTCGCTATAGCCATCCCAGTTCAGCTTTTTGTTTGGGGTTGCAATCCGTGTGGAAATGACAACTGTCAAATATTTTATGGTACTCCTATGTTGACAGATTCCCCTTAAAATCCCCATTCATTCCCATTAATATAATGGAATATGATAATTCATTTCCATTAATATAATGGACTATGATATTCCAACCAAATCCCTATTTTCATCATGTTTTAAGAATACCAGAGTTAGGGGATATTTCTAACCTTTACAATGTTCATATTTTTCGAATGGACCCCAATCACCGAATCCCCATGAAATTAAGTGCTATGATGATGATGGTGTCCGCGAAATTTCCCATTGATATTACTAGATTATATGGTAAAGTCAATGTATTTGCCAGATCCCCATTGAATCCCAATTTAAGTGGCTAATAGAATGAATGTATTTGCCAGATCCCCATTGAATCCCATTGTAAGTGGCTAATAGAATGAATGTATTTGCCAGATCCCCATTGAATCCCATTGTAAGTGGCTAATAGAATGAATGTATTTGCTAGATCCCCATTTAATCCCATTGTAAATGGCTAATAGAATGAATGTATTTGCTAGATCCCCATTGAATCCCATTGTAAATGGCTTTTTCTGAATGGTAACCTTTGATATAATTGATATCATTAGATCCCCACCCATGAAAAATATTCATGGTATATCACAGTATATCCATGATATTCCCATGAAATCCACATTCATTCCCATTACCTTCTGGTAAACTAACATAACTATGGAAAATCACCATGCTATTAACCGATAAATCAATTATTTCTATGGCCATCAATGGCAAACTGTCAGTTTACCAGAGGGTATTATATATACATATATCACATATCCATCATATTTCCATTTATTTCCCATAAATCCCATGAATTTCCTTTTAAATCCCATTTGTTTCCCATTAAATCCCATCTATTCCCATTCAAACCCATTAATGGTATATTCCTTGAGAATCCCAGGGTTGATTTAACGGTTTCCCCAGGAAGTCTTCCAACGCTTCGCGACGGATCTCACGGTGCAGCGCCTCATCGCCGGGGCCGTGGTGGTCAACGACTTGCGCGCCGAGGCGGCCGTTGGAAAAATCGGAAGGTAGGGAGCCATGGTGAATGGTTGATATATATATATATATTACATACTTCAAACATAAAAGATATTCAGCCACCATTTTGGTAGCCCATCTTCTATATAGGTTGTATCTTATATGATTGATAGATAGATAGATAGATAGGTAGGTAGGTAGATAGATAGATAGATAGATAGTGGTTGAAATATGTCACATTGATATCTATATATATATATATTCCATAGCTATGTTAATTTACCAGAGGGTATATGTTTTGCTAAACTATGTTTATATTATGTATAATGCGGGTAAAACAATAATAAACCATCCCCCAAGTCACCATTTTTATAGGTGCTATATATAATTTAGGTATGTTTCGGTACCTGATATACAGTCATGTTACCTGTTTTTTAGGTGATATCTCCAATGAAATTCTGATAAAATCAAGGTTTACCCTCTGGTTGTTCAACATAGCTGTGGAAATTTGCCGATGTATGGTTGATGGAAGCCATGACCTAGGAGATGTGAGTTGTGTTGGATCCCAAAGGTATTGACTGGGAAGGTTCAGTTACTGTGTGACACTGACTTAACATGACATTTAATCATGCTGGTTGGTGGTTTGGAATCGAACATGAATTTTATTTTCCATAATGCATGGGATAATCCATCTACTTACTGGTTATTTGTTACATAACCATGGTATAGATGGTCCATAGAAATAGATGGTTTACCTATTAATAGCATGGTGGATCTTTCCATGGCTATGTTAAATAACCAGAGGGTAATCATGGGTTTAGCACCAATAAGGTGTTTGATATCTGTCATGTTACCTTCTTGTTATTCAACGGCTGGAAACCATGGCCCTTTTTTTGTTCGATGATTTTTGATGACTTACCTATTTCAAATGATGATTTTCCATACCTACGTTGAATAAGCAGAGGGTAAGTCTATTGGTTGGAATTTAATGGGAATATTTGATATTTGATACACCCCTCCCTCAAATACACATAGACCCTGCCATTTGTTGGGGGTTGGAAGATTACAGTAGTTTCCACTAAACATCGACTGATTATTTTCAGGGTCGAACTGTTAATTTTTGAGAAAGTAATTTACTTTGAGTCCAGATTTTATTTTTTTTCAGTCTGTTTGATATCGTCATATGTTGTCAATTATTGACATCTCAATGTAATACGGCTAAATCTAAATGGTACCCATTGTTTTTTATTTATATGTTGTTTATACATGCAGATGATATGGAGCTTTAAAATGTTTAAACGCATATTTATTTGTTGGATCAAAACAAATATATGGTCAGACGTTGACATAAAACATGTTGGCAACAAAAATCATATGTCCACAATATCCGGAACTCTTGTGTGATTGTCATCCTGATTTGCGGGAAGTGTTCCAACAATGACTTGTTGGTGGTTTTGCGTTTGTTCCATTTTGTTCCCGTCCCAGCACACTGAAGACCTTCTATGGCCCCTATGTTCACGGAAGTTGACCCCATTCCATCCCATGTTTTAGAATCATTTTCCCAGCATGGCATAGCATGGCCATAGATTTGACGTCAATTCCCCATCCAAATATAGCTTACTAACATGATGCCATGAGATTCCCATTACGGTTGGTTTCATACGCGAGTAATTGTGGTTGAAACCCTCCCCAAACCCAATGAATCATCATGATGCATCATGATGCATCATGATTCATCATGATTCATCATGATTCATCATGATTCATCATCGTGTTTACATGAAATTACTATTTCGGGTTTCTGGACACCACATATTCATAGCCCTTTGCGGCACCGGCGCTGGTTCTCCGAGTCGACAGCGCCAGGTGGAATCCATGTTGGGCTTCACTTGTTCAGGCGGAGTGGCGACCAACAAGATCCTTGCGAAGCTGCGCAGCCCAGGGGACCGCCCAGGGGACCAGCATGTGACCAGCCCTATATCTTGTCCCGGTACCGGGAATCTTTGAGAAATTCCACGTCTGGAAATGAATGGAAACATATAGATTATAGATTATATATACATGTATAGATAGATATATTGATAGATATATAGAAATTAAGTACATACTTATATAACTTACTTAACCCATGTTTTCTTTTGGGAATTCTTCGAATCTTTAAAGAAACAAAACCAGGTTTTTTCATCGATAGCAGGTGAATTCGTAGGGATTGAAGCTACAAAAGGTTTGGGCAAACGCCGGTTATATATATATATATATATTATTTGTGAACCTATTTGTTTTTAATATATATCATAATTATAATATTAACATTTATTATTAGTTGATATATATATATATATTTATGCACATATTAGATTTTGCCATATTGAATATATCATATTAAGATATGTATAATATATACATGTGTTTTATTTCAGTATGGTATGGCCCAAATGGCGCAATTTTTGTCAACCTTGCCGTGACCCGGCAGCGATCAATCCTTCGGATTTTTTTGAGTACGCGTACGATGACCCGTAGCCAGGAAGTATTTATATGATAGTACTACTATAGATAGGATTAGAATAGATTAGATGTTGGGTACTGTAGAATATTATAGAATAGTACACATCTATATTTATCTATTATCTATTAGAATAGATTATAGATGTTATTTTACATAATTGTAATATTATAGAGGACATTCAATATCAGATTAGAAAGAAAAACATTTATATGAATATGCATAATCGATGGCATATGTTTATATTATGGCTATAATCATATAGTTTATATAATTACACCTATGACATAAATGTTGTAGCAACCTGGCTTCATTGTTTCACATGAACGACCAAGGTTGGGCTGTGGACTCCACAAGCCAAACCAACAGGTGCGTTGCGTTTGCGAAGTTCAACATTTGGCTATTGGTATTTGGGGGTGCATTGGGTATTTTTTGTGGGTAAAACAATGCCATAGACGGACCATCCCCAAAATCATTATAAAGAGATGGTCTGTAGAAACCATGCCCAGTCATGGTTGGTAAACATGGCATTGTTTTACTCACATTAACCATGGTAATTTCCTCCATACCTTGGGATACCACCCTGTGGCTCTGACTGCATCTAGTGATGAAACTGGAGCTACACCCCCAAGTCTTGTGTGCGATCTCTGCCCCCTGAAGCCAGCGATAATGGGAGCTAAAGATCCCAGTGAACCCCGAAATCTGAAGGCCTAACGAAATGGGTGCAGTTGAGGTGGAATGACTTCATAACCATGGCAATACCATGGTTTTTTGACCTCCATGAGTTGGGATATAACTCCTGCAACTGTGCTTGTATACCCATTAAAAACAGTTGCACCCCTAGTATAGTGCCCGAATTGCGTTGATTCTTTGACGCTGAGGGAAAGCGTTGTCTGCTGAAACTTCATCCTTTGGCAAAGGAGTTCCCACTGTTTTTCTCTTTGTCTTGGCAAACTGGAGAGAAAGGATTGCTGGGATCGAAGAATCTAGGCTATCTACGTAATAATGAGGTTAGCGACAAGTTGTGAATCAGGTAATCGTCGGAAAAAATGGTTTACTGGAGAGTACGCCCTCAGAACCCTGGCCCTCACAATGAAAAATAGGTCATTTATAGGCGCTTACACACGTATTGGAGATGCATCAGGAATTCCTATTCCCAGCTGAATAACGAAAATTACCAGAGGAAAACAAATCAAAGCAAAATCCAATAAACAAGAATGAGTCTCAGTCTAAGTGCAATTCTGTGTGTTTTTCTCAATGTACAAGGTGGTGCACCACCTTCCAACTGTTGGTTGATGATATGGATATATATATATATATATAATTATATAATGATATATACATATATAATATTATGTTATATATATTATGATATATATATAATATTATTTGATATATTATTGTTACTATTTTTATTACTATTATTATTATTATTAATTGTTTTTTGTTTATTATCATTATTTTATAGGGGGGTAGCATTATACATACATAATTCTATACGTAGGCTCATGTAGGGTCAATTGCGTTACGGTGTACGTTTTTCCCACCAAGTCACCAAGACTTAGAAGCAAACTGGCCGCCTTTTTTCCTTCAGAAGCAGCAAAATGGGCGACGAAGACTTGCTGGAAGAAATCATGTTTTGTTTTATGTTTTTTTTGTTCAGTGGTTTAAGGGAAAAACAACGTTTCAAGGACATATTTGTTGGAGGTTTCAAGGAAAATCAAGGTTTTGAAAGATCCTTGATCCTTTGGTCAATGGATGTCAATGGATGTCAATGGTTTAAGGGAAAATCTTTACCGGAAACCATGTTTTTTTAGCATCAAATATAGGGTTTTCCTGTAAATTTTCCCATCATCCAATTCTGTGAGCTGGGATTTAAACAGCGCACAGCGGCAGACTCTGCTCCTGCCGCATGCTGCACCAGTCTTGCTCAAGGAGCCACGCACTGGCCATGCAGTTGGGAGTGTCACTTGAAATTTCGCAAGATGGTAATATGAATAGGATCAATATAGTTTAAGTAGTTGCGTTTTCTGAGGGAAAAAAAACACGATCAACCAATAGGTGGAGCTTATATTGTAGGCGGTGAATCATTCGATGATAGATATTTGGATAGTATTTACTGGTTGACAACCAAAAGCTGGGATACAATCGGAATAACATCTACACCCCGAGATCGGAGTGGTTCGACATGCTGAAGCCCCCAACAAAGAATTTCTACCCATTTCCCGGCTCTAAAATGACCAAGATGTGTGTGAGGATTGAGTCCTACCCCAAATCATGGTTAACCAATGGGACCTACAATTAGTGAGGCCCCCAAAATAGCGTTCAGTTGGTGAACATAACTCCAATATGGTTTATGGATATTTATGGTATTTATAACTATAGTTACTGGGGCTTTTGTTAACCAACAAACATGACTGGGGGGCCTCACATTGTGGTTAAGCAATGGGACCTAGCCAGGATGGGGCCATGGCCATGTATCTGGGATTCATGGGATTCCTATCATCACAAGGTGGTGCTCCCCGGTTGCTTCATCCCATCCTGAGAATTCCTTGGATATACCCAGATGCGAACCATGGTGCTGGAATATTTTCCTACATTTGTGCCATGTTTAGGCTAAATGTAGGTAAATATTCCAGCACCATGGAGCATCTGGGATAGAGTATACACATTGTATCTACCCTACTTATCGTAGTTATAATCTACTATAGAAACATTCGCCAAGTTGGGGGCACCACTTATGTTACCTGTTCGGTCCATGGACCAGTCGACCTTTGATCGAGGATCTGCCACTAGATCGTCTGCCGGGTCTTGGGGGCGACTTTGGTCAAGCTGTGAAACATCGCGACTTGACGCTGACGCGACGATTGGTGAATGGTCGTTGGGTGATGGCCAGGCCAGAAGAAAGGTTGTTTAAGGAGTGATAGCTAGCGACCTGGCGATAGCAATCTGAGATGCAACTTGATTCCCTCGATGATTTGTTTTTTCAGGTACTCTTACCAAGTCAGCTAAGTGAAGATTCGAATCTTCCGCACTTCTGGTACTTTTTGCAGCACCCACGGCACCATGATTCAACCTGCTCAACTGGGTTCTCCTTCACCTCAACCCCCAAGATTCAACCACCCGCAGTGCAACCACGCACCAAGGCTTTGAGGTTGAAACGGCTGGGCAACTGCTGCAGGCGGGATCACTACACATGCAGTGCATCATTGTTTATACCCTCTGGTTATTTCAAGCCATAGAAAATCACCATTCCAATAAGTAAACCATCTATAAATGGGCCATTTTCCATGGCTATGTTAAATAACCAAATGGTAGATGTTCTAGTACCTCCCAAAAAGGTAAATACGATAGAGCATTTTTGGGCATCATGTAATACTATTTTAGTAAGATTTTACATCATTTTACTGTTTTAATCTGTTTACTATAGCTATGTTTTACCTGTTAAACATTGCCCATTTAGATCGATGATTTACCGTTTAAAAAAGACAATTTTCCATAGCAAACGGTGCGTTTACTGGATGTTTTTGTTGGGTCACAATGCTGAACCCCCCAAAAGCTCGATCAACTTTGGCTGGATGGTTTAATCAGGTCGTTCATGACTTGGATGGTTTGCGATGTTTGCGGGTACCGCAAGACCACATGGACAATTATATAATATTATAACTACATATATATATATATATACTGACCAGCTAAACATCTAATCATCTAACCCTTTGCAGCGCGTCTAAGTTTAGCAATGGTACATGCCTGGGTTCATTGATACCCATGCCTGACATATTCCAATCTGTTTGAAGCGGCAACTGAGAAGCTCGGGGTTATTTTTTGACAAACCTCATAAACTCTCCAGTCATTTTACATAGCAATGAATAATGACCAGTCTATTAGATGCTTGATTTTGCCTATGAAAGATGGTGACTTTCGATAGGTATGCTTGCTTCCAGAGGGTATATGGCCTGACCCCCCAAAGACATGATTTTGCGCGAGTGTTGTGGGGCCTCGTTCGAAACAATGCAACAGAGCATCCAAGGCAACTGGTAGGTCCCCTAGATTCCAAATCGATGCAAGGGCTCCTCACAATAGTTACCGTCCTGTAATCAAACATGGCAACGGAAAATTAATTATTTACAGTATAGTTTATCGCTGATGTTCCCATATAGGATTTTCGTGAATGTTCAGTTGCCATGTTGGATTACCAAAGGACACCAGTTACAACGGTGTATCCCTTGCGGGACTGGGGGAATTTCAGTCCTATCTTGCAGGTGTCTCGCCTGGACGTGATGAAGCACTTTCCTCAGAGAGGCGTCTCCGGTCTGATGGTGGTACCCACAATGTGAGGCCCCCAAGATATCTAAGTTGGTTTATAACTCCAATAACTATGGTTTATGGTTTATGGTACTTATAATTATAGTTACTGGGGCTTTTAAACCAACTTATAACTGGGGGGCCTCGCATTGCAAAATCACCATGGTTGTTTCAATACTAAGATCATCAGTGTTCATGACAACTGGATGATGGTACCGGGGTACCCCATGACTTTTCGGAAACCTCCATGTGTTCACCAAAAGTCAAGTTACATTTCCTCGTTTGTACCCAGAATTTCGGGGGCATGCTGGACATGCTCACCTCACCATTAACAGGACTAAAAATAAATATAGCCATCACCTCAGCAGTTGTGGGACTTCATATCCCATAGGATCCATGTATGCCATATATGGTAAATTATGGTAACATTTACCATTAATAGACCCCCAATGTTAGCATACATACCAGCACCATGGATCCTATGGGTATTAGCCCATCATCAAAAGAATCTCTGGCCCTTCGGGTGATGCAATGGTGTAGCACGGCATACGGAAGATACGTTTCATCAACTCTGTCAGGAGATGATGGACAAACCTCCTGCCGTCATGATACCCGAAGTAGCCTCTGGTTATGACCAACAGTTCGCCATGGAAAATATCACCATGCCATGAATAGGAAAATATCATCATAAATTATATAGGAATGGTCCATTTTCCATAGCTATGTTAAAATACCAGAGGGTATATGCTAGACCCAAGGATAAACCATCAACAGGGCTGTACAAACGACGGCTGTTACGGACCATCCGACCATCCCCAGGTGGGTTCGCTAGGTTTCGCTACATAAAACTCTCCCATAGTTTTTTTTTTTTCCCCAGGGTGCTATAGATATCTATAGTAGATGTGAGGCCCCCCGGTGATGTTTGTTGGTTAACAAAAGCCCCAGTAACTATAGTTATAAATACCATAAACCATAGTTATTGGAGTTATAAACCAACTTAGCTATCTTGGGGGCCTCACATTGTAGATGATTTCTGGACTTTAAT
>Ga0126342_10007124_pt1 | contig 19919 bp, 19 predicted proteins | sample Cyp1metagenome_FD_92528 | JGI IMG/M metagenome (GOLD analysis project Ga0126342, IMG submission 92528) | Coral microbial communities from Lord Howe Island, Old Settlement Bay, Australia - Cyphastrea 1 metagenome | ecosystem: Host-associated > Invertebrates > Cnidaria > Coral ... | reverse complement strand
TGTGACACCAAAGGGTAGATACATAAAAAAGCATGTAGCTTCCATATTAAACTAGTGACATCACCTGCTTGGCCAGGCAATGCGTGTGAGGCCAAACCGAGACACTGGCAAGATGAGGCTGGCTGATGTCCTTGGATTGTCAAGCCAATTTCTGGACGGCAGCTTGGAAGCTATATTCATTGAGCGCAAGCGTTCCAGCAGCCCCAGCGAAGATGGTTGGACAGTGGGTGTGGATATGTTTTTTGACTGCATGAGTTCATAGCATGGCCAACCTTTGCTATGGCCCATGACCTGAATAGTTTGCATTCATCCTCGGTTGTTTGTCTGAGGCTTCCTGAACTTGATTGCGCTCACATCCAAGGCAGAGTGATCACATCGCAGTTGAAGTATTGTGAAATGAATTGAACCAGCTGAGGTGCCCAACTGCCATCGACAAGCTCATTGCGTTTGGACACTGCTATGCTGGGAAGTGAGTGGAAAAAAAGCTGCATCTGCACTTTCCGGTTGCGCTGCTTTAGCATTGTCATGAATTCCACAATTTGGACCAAAATTCAACAAAATCCTTAATATTTTTCGCGACCAGTGAAATGCCAACATAGTTTAAAATATCAACATGAAAATATGAGGACGGATAAAAAACAACTATATGATCCCCAATGATGTTCATTTTCTGAAGGTGATCGCTATTATTTTCCCATTGACAACTCCGCCATTTAGGGTATCTTGTGCGGGCCATCTGAAGCAAATCCCAGATGATATGGGGATCAAAAACTATTATGTTGATGAATCTACTATGTTTTCCATTGTTTTCCTAAATTTGTGGGATGAACATCCATAGATCCCAGCTATTTCGATGAGAACAGAAGGGGAAGGGTTTTGCATATCAGTTAGATCGTTGTACCAGAAAAGAGAAGAACGACACCAACTATCTCAATGGTGGAGGCTACAACGGAATAACCAAAATGTTGCGGGTTTATAGCCACTTTGATGTTCAACCCTAGAAATATGATGATGATGATGATGATGGCATGTGACTGAATTTTTTTTTGTGGCTCGGTGGCTGTTACTTATCCCTAAGAGCGCAGGTTCCCAGAGATGTGGGGCCAACCCTGGGTCTCAGTTGGCAACTGAGCTTTGGAAGGTGGATCGGCCAGTGGACCTACAAGAAGATACTGGACACTATACAATATTGGTGTCTGACATGTTATACTGCTTGATGATCTGCTGGAATATGTTGGAATAATCAATGATGGGGTTATACCATGTTATATAAATCATTATAAATCTAACATTAATGATAGTGGTGTCTAGAGTCTAGATGTTGCAAGTTCTGTTGGAGCAATTTTTGGAGCAATTTTTGCGGTTGCAACTGCCCTAGGGGGAGATGCTACTGAGGCGAAAATAGCTACGGGTCCCAAGGAGCTGCTGTCCAAGGCTATGTGGCCATGATTCAAACCTGGTGAGTCCCCAAAAATGGGATGATAGCTATAGAGATCTATAAATGGCTATAACCCAACCATTGATACTGAGCAATAAAACTGAGTCTAATAATTTCTTGATCTTGAGTTTTGATGTGGTTTAACCATTCAGCTCCTTTGTCTTCTCAATCAACTGACTCTTTTCTGCAGTCTCGCTCGAGCGCGGATTGCAGAAGCGAGCTCCGCAGCTGTTTAAAGGGCCAAGTCTACGGCGCGACAGGGGATGAATTTCGCTTCCCAGAAATGGCAGCTTTGGAGGTCGGCTCAGAAGTTTGGATTCCCTGCGACCAGGAGGTCTGGCGCGCAGGGGTGGTCTTGTCTTTCGAGGTGGACGAGGCTGTGGCCACCCCTCCCAAGGCATCTCCAGTGAAGTCGACCAAATCGGCAGCTGTTGACTGGGTGGTTGTGGAGGTACAGGTGGCCAAAGGTGGTGGGAAGGGCTTGGTGCGGAACCGTGGCCCCATCCTAACACGGGAAGAGGTGCGGGTGCCCCGGCCTGTACCAGGTCGCAAGGTACAGCTACACCTTCGCAATGAAGTTCTGAAACGGCCGGATGGAGCCTTACAGTTGCATGATTTGGGACAGTTGCCGCTCCTGCATGAACCAGCTGTGCTCCATGCATTGGAGCTTCGATTTCGCGGTGATTGCGTCTACACCCTCACTGGCCCTATGCTGCTTGCCGTCAACCCATTCAAACCTTTGCCAAAATTGTATGGATTTGAGCGGCTCAACGCATACATCAAAGAGGCTTCGAATGAAAAGAAAGACAACTCCAGGGCGTCACCAGGTGACGAAGAAAGCAAAGATGGAAAGCGAGAAGAACCCCACATCTACCAGGTCGCCAAAGCTGCGTACGAGGGAGTTTGGCATCGTTCCTTGGGGCAAACTGTCTTGGTCTCTGGTGAAAGCGGTGCAGGGAAGACCGAAACCACGAAGTTTGTGATGCGCTTCCTGGCCTTGGCTGGTGCCGGCGGTACCGAGTCGTCCATGTCCAAGGTGGAACGACAGGTCTTGGATTCCATCCCTGTGTTGGAAGCGCTGGGCAATGCCAAGACTCTGCGGAACGAAAACTCCTCGCGCTTTGGGAAGTACATTGAGCTGCAGTTCTGCCCACCTGAAACAGGTTCGCCTAGACTGGTGGGGGCTCATACACACACCTATCTGTTGGAGAAGGTTCGAGTTGTGCAACAACAAGAGGGAGAAACTTGGAATACAATGAGATCAATGAGGCATTGACAAATTGCACTATATTGCACTTATATATTGCACTTATTGTTTCGAATGGGTTTGATGGGCACTTACGTTTCTGTTGCTAATTGAAGTCAAGGTTGCCCCCCCTTTACAATGAGCGAGGTCTCACGCCTATGCTTGATCATGTTGACAATTCTTTGATTGCATCCTGCAGTTGCGGTCCATAGTTGCATTTGTTCCAACAAAAACATCTCCCAGTCTTCCAGAAAAATGATGAAAAATATCTACAGCCCAAGTGTCCAGTGCCATTTGTTTCCCAGGAAAGGAGTTTCCATATTTTCTACCAGATGATGGCAGCCCTGTCTGCTGGCAGCTGCGAAATCCTGAAAAGCATTGTCCAGTCGGATCTGCAGAGCGATTTGCAGGCGATGTGTTGGGAGTGTGAGAAGGTAATATATTGTATTATATTGACATATGATAAATCATATTATGTTGTGTATATATACTGTACATACATTCTATATACTCTATATACATCTGTTTCTGACTTTCAATACTTCAACTTCGGGTTCGAACAGCTCTTGGGGCAATGCCAAAAACTGCTCCGCTGGCGTTTCGCGGTGCAGGTGGAAATGTTCAACTACCTTCGGGCTTCGAAGTGCTTTCACTTGGACGCTGACATCAGCGAGGACATGTCGGACATGACACCTCTGTGCCATCTGAAGGTGGATCCCTTGGTACCCTAGTGTGGTGCCTATAAATCCTATAAAATATACCATTTTAATCCATGTTATATCATCATGATGTCTCCATCAAATCCTGTTGTTTGTTGGTTGAATCACTATTTTTGATGGTCAAATTGACGGTCAAAACCCGGGTTTTGAGATGATTAAATACCGTTTTGCTGGTTTAAATCCCAATTCGTGGATGGTTAAATCCAAAAATGTTGGAGGATTGAAATTAAATCCCTATTTTGGGGCGTTACCCTCCGGTATTCAAACGTGACAATGGAGAATCCCTTGTAAATGGAGGTTTGTAGCTGGGAAAATCACCTATAAATGGGTGGATTATCCATTGCCATTGGTAACGCTTCAGTAAAATCCGATTTGTAGGACGATGCTTTCCACGAAACCATCGATGCCATGCGTGCCTTCGGTCTCACCGACGATCTTTCTGGGATTCTGTCCACGCTTCTGGCAGTGCTTCACCTAGGCGGAAGGGTGAACGGGTGAACGGTGCAGAAATGGGGGATCCCAAAGTATGGGTGAATTTGAAGTGGAAAGGTGATGATAAGTCATGATAAATCATCCAAAATGGACCAAAAGGTGCCCGCTGAATCAGTGAAGATAAATGGGGTTTTTGGGTCAACATGTCACGGCCAAGGAACTGCAACATGTTGTTGGTGTTCTTCTTATTATTATTATTCTTGTTCTTCTGATTCTTGATTTTTTTTATGAGTTTGTTCTTGTTCTTGGTATTATTCTTCTTCCTCCTGCTTCTTTTTCTTCTTGCTGTTGTTGTTGCTGTTTGCATGTATTCGTTTTTTAAGGGTACCTACTTCGGGTGCATCCCCATTTTTAGAGAAAGAACGAAAAACTGTGTGAATTTCGGTGCATTTTTGCAAGTTCCTTTTCTGTTGTGTCTTGCCAAACAATGATGCTTAGCATGATGATGTAGATTGCATTTGATGCATTGTGATTCATGGGCTGTGTCCATGTTTGTCCTGGGCATACCACAGAATTGCCGTTTAAATAGGACATATAGGACAAATGCAAAAAGATTGTATAACAGTATGCAATGTATCATAACCCTTATATTGCGTTGATGATTGTAAGGGTCGTACTCTCCAATATATTGGGGATGGTTGTCATATTGTTGTCATCCAGTATGGAAATCCCTTTTGTGTAGCCAACCAGTGCAGGTAGAATATCATAAGTATTCATAAATCACAAACCACTACCTGTAGATGTTTGCAGTCCTATCATTCCATAAACCAGTCACTAGATCTTTGGCTTTTAACGGATTTTCCCTACGGATTTTCCAATCCCTGGATGATCCTTGGTTGATCTTGGTTGGGTTCCTCCATTTTGGGCATCCCGTTGGCATCGTCCCCTCCCCGGTGAGGCAACGTGGCCTTCCGCGCCCCCGTGGGCAACTCCGAAGCCTCCGAGGTGCTGCCCTCCGGGGACTCCGCGCTGCATGCGGCGGCCAAATTGCTGGGGCTCGAAGTAAAAGACCTGGCGGCGCCTCGGAGTTGCCATACGCTTACCGTACAAGGTGGTGCCCCCAAGATAGCGTTCAGTTGGTTTATAACTCCAATAACTATGGTTTATAGGTGATATATCTATAGTTAATGGGGTTTATAAACCAATTTATAACTAGGGGGCACCACCTTGTATGAATGATGGATCAATGGTGGGTTAAACATCGTTCTTTTAAATGTTTTTTTTCTAAGAATTTATGGAATAGCTTGATAATCTATTGATAATAAGTTGATGTTTTTATATAATGGATTTCGATCATATAGTGGTGGATTGATTGAATTTAATTGAGGGATTTGTTGATGGACTAATGGATTAACAAGTAACAATATTAGTCCAATCAATATTATGGGATTAACGATTGATGGATTAATATTGATTACTAATTTTCATTAATTGATGGATTTAATGTTGATGAAATAACGATGGATTGATTATTTAATTGATTTTTTTGATGGACTGACAACGGATTCATCTAATAGAGAATCTGAATGTTTGTAATAGTGTTTAAAATGGTTACAATGACTATATATATATATTATGGATTCATCATATATCTTAATGGATAAATATTTAATAGAGAGAGAGAGAGAGGTAGACCTCCATTTCCTTTTTTTAGCGGTTTTGATGTTGTTTTCCCCACTAGCAAATCCACCAGAAACGGGAAATCGGAAGATGGTTCCATTATTGGGGTGCCATGTGAAACTCAAGGACGCCTGTTGCAAACGGACGATGCAAGCGCCAGGTGCGGACCGGTGGGCTGCGGCAAGGTCTAGATCTGCGCTTGATTTTTTTATATACCCTCTGGTAATTTAACAGTTTGCTATTGAAAATCGCCATAGAAATCGTGGATTTACCCATTGAAAATGGTGATTTGCCATAGTTATGTAAACATTTACCAGAGGGTATGTCCCATGATGTCCCATGATTTCTGCCGCAACGATTCATCGCCCCAACGGCCAACGGCGTTTTCGGTCAGGCGAAGGGGTGATTACTATGCAAAACTCCGTGGAAAAAGCCATGGACAGCAGGGACTCCTTAGTGACTTGACAAGGAGTTCTTGACATGACAAGCAATCCATAAGAAATTGTATAGAAACACCAAGAAAATCATGGCATTTTGAAGCACCAAGAATTTGGATTCAACTATTTATGACTTAAATAGTCATGTTACATGATATTACCATGAAAAATAGAATTCAACCAACCATCTTTTGGAGATTGATCCATCAAAGATTTGGAATTTTACCAAGTGATGATGGGATTGTGCTGTGATATGGGATTTTACTGGGAAGTCACCAAGTAAGTTGTGGAGATTTATATAATTGGAGGTTTCCTAAAATGGGAGTACCCCCAAATCATCCAAAATTAGACTACTATGATGGTATTGAAACCTATGGTTTTGGGGATCCCCCATTTTAGGAAACCTCCATTTAGTCAAAAATAGACATGTTGCCCAGCCAATTGATGGGGAGTTAACCCGCCAAAAGTCGCAACAGTCAAAATGATTTGCCATCAGATCCAGCGTGCATGCATTCTTGCACGGGAATGAATCGTATGCCCAGCTCTTGTTGAGTTTTTGGCCTTGGATTCCACTGGCAGTCCCAGAACTGATCTAGGCAAAGAATTGCAGGAAACCCTACCCTCTGGTGAACTAACATAGCAATGGAAAATCACCATTCTTAATGGGAAAATCCACTATAAATAGCCATTTTCCATTGCTATGTTAGTTCACCAGAGGGTACATTTGGACATAAGAATTTTCTGTAAGGTCTCCTCACTTTTTTGCATTTGGACACAAATCGAGGCGCGACATCTCTACGATGCGCTGTTTTCCTTTGTGGTGTCCCAGATCAATGCCACCGTGAGTGCTTCTTGGCACCCTGAGTTTGTCTAGGGCATGGATCGTTCCAATCACAGAAGGGGGATTGAGGCGAAGTTACTGACCACCAATGGTACAATGATTGTGCCCTGTAGAGATTGCGCGGTTCCTTTTGGCTGTCTGTCGGATATTCCAAAGACTCATTCTGTGCGTTTTCCCTTTACATTGAACAGTTTCGTCGTGCCCAGGAAAGCAAAGGAGCTGCTTGGAATCAATCACTGGCCGGGAGCAAGAAAGTCAAGCTCTTGCCTTTTGTTACTTGGCACTGCTTGGCACTGCTTGGCAAAATGCTTCAAGCCACAAAGAAGGGCAGTTTCAGTTACTGCATGTTAGTGCATCCTTCAACCACCTTTAACCTTTAGATACCTTTGGATTTGTTGGTCTGAAAAAAGGTTGCCCATTTCATAGGACACCCCCAACCTCTCTTATTTGACCCCTTCCAGGGGGAAAACATGTAAAACCCACAATTCTAACATCTGGATGGTTATTTTGGCATCCCCAAGGGGTGTCCACTTTAACAATTTAAAGACTTTTGGAGGTGGGGGGTCACACCCTTGAATTAGCTGGTGAACTGCTCATTTTGGGGCACCCCAGAGGTTCCACACTTTAGAATATTAAAGGCAACTCTAAAAGTTTAGAGATGTTTCAAGTAGTACCGCACAAGGCGGTGGCGGAAGTTTCAAAAATAGGAAACCTATAGGAGAGGTTGGTTGTTGTGAGTCACGGATGGCAGAGCGAAGACACTGATGGACCGACAGGTGGTTGGAGTTGTGTTTTTTTTGCAGTGGTTGCAATGGTTGCAGTGGTCACCTCACCACAACTGCTGGATGTAGTGTTGTGTAGCGCAGTTGTAGTTGTAGTCGTAGGTGTAGTTGTAGTTGTAGTGTAGTGGAGTTGTAGTTGTAAGTTGTAGTTGCAATGTAGTGTAATTAGTGTAGTGTAGTTGCAGTTGTAGTTGTGGTGTGGTTTAATTAGTGTAGTAGTGTAGTGTATTGTAGTGTAATGTAGTCTAGTGTAATGTAGCGTGGTATAGTGAAGTGTAGTCTAGTGTATTGTAGTGTATAGTAGTGTAGTTGTAGTTGTAGTGTAGTGTCGTGTAGTGCAACGTAGCGGTAGCTGCAGTTGTAGTGTAATGTAATGTAATAATTCGTGTAGTGTAGTGTTGTGTAATGTAGTGTAGTTGTAGTTATATTTGTATTTGTGGATGTAATGTACTGCAGTTTAATTAGTGTAATGTAGTGTAGCTGTAACTGTAATTGTAGTTGTAGCTGTGGTGCTGCTGGTGGTGGTGGTGGTCGTCGTAGTAGTAGTAGTGTAGGTGTAGGTGTTGTTGTTGTTGTTGTCGTAATTAGTGTAGTGTAGTGTAATTAGATGTAATTAGATGTAATTAGATGTAATTAGATGTAGTTAGATGTAATTAGATGTAATTAGATGTAATTAGTGTAGTGTAGTGTAATTAGTGTTGTGTAATGTAGCGTAGTATATTTGTACTTGTAGTTGTAGTGGTAGTGTAGTGTAGTGGTACTTGTAGTTGTAGTTGTTTATGTATTTATCTGTCTATCTGCAAGCTTGAAAACGAAGCTGTTCTGCGAGACGTCCTCAGTTTTTGAACTTGACAACATCAAAAACGAAACAAGTCTGCAAGACTTCCTCAATTTTTGAACTTGACAACATCAAAAACGAAACAATTCTGCGAGACTTCCTTTAAAAATGGAGAGTTGAGTGCAGCGCTGACGGCCTCGTACCAATGCGTTTTGCGATTTTTCCAATCCATTTGTCTAAACGACTGCGCCTGCCACGAAAAAATGATGCCAGGTCATACGAAGTGCTGCACCTGTCACGCAAAATCATCTCAGCAAACCTGAAGATCTGATGCGCCAAAATGCAACTCATCGCAGGAAATCAGCGCCCGGACCTCCTAACAGCTCTGATGAGCGTGTCTCTTGTACTGCGCCTGCCACAGAAAATGCATCTTTTCAGATCCTCTTCACAGGTCCCACGCCCTCACGCTTTGCTCACTTTTGACAAGGTGCACAATCCCTTGCGCGTGCCACGCGAAACGACATCTCAACGCCCAAAAGTGGCGCAAACATGCAGTGCTTTTAACATTGTGACTTCGAAATGGGCTTCGCGCCACAACGGCGTGCACTTTTTCGGCATCGCAACTTCCAAAAGTGGTCCGAACCTGGTGTGTTTTGTGCATTTTGACTTGGAAATGTGCTTCGCGCCACAACGGCGTGCACTTTTCCCACATCTCAACTGCCAAAAGTGGTCCGAACGTGAGGTGTTTTGTAAATTTTGACTTCTAATTGTGCTTCGCGCCACAACGGCGTGCACTTTTTCGACATCGCAACTTCGAAAAGTGGTCCGGAGCTGGTGTGCTTTTTACATTTTGACTTCGAAATGTGCTTCGCGCCACAACGGCGACATCGCAGCTTCGAAAGTGGTCCGGAGCTGGTGCGTTTTGCACCTTTTGACTTGGAAATGTGCTTCGCGCCACAACGGCGTGCAATTTTTCATCTCTCATCTGGCCACCCGCCGCTTTAGCGAGCCTACTTTTCGACCCTCTGGAGCCACAAAATCATTGAAAAAACACATTGTTTCGCGTCGCGACTTTCCTACCTTTTCGGGCACCTGGATCTTCTTTCTTCTGAGACTTTCTCTTCTCTGATCTTCTCTCTTCTGCTCTTCTCTCTTCTCCTCTTCTCTCTTCTGCTCTTCTCTTCTCGGTTCTTCTGCTCTACCTCTGCTTTTCATCTGTCCATATTGTCGGAAGTTTGACTTCCAAACTTCCTTCGAAAAGTAGGCTCTAGACTTATTTTGTTTGATTTTTTTGCAGTGAGGTGGTCCAATCCCAATGATAGGTTTTTTTTGATTTTTTATGAATTAACCATCCCAACTTAAAATCAAGTTCACTTTGACATTCTTTAGAACTCTCTAAAACTTTAAAGTATGCCTTTAATATTCTTTAATTGTTTATAGAGATTTAACGAGGTTTAAAGAGCGTTAAAGAGTTTTAACGAGTTTTAAAGAGTTGTAGAGTCGTAGAGTTTATGTACCAAAATTTCACCAAATACCAGGGTCACATCGAGTAATGTCGCCCTGAAAATCTATGACTGGTTGCCCTAGGTTGCCACCCTTTTTTGGATGGGTTGATCATAATTTTCGCTGTTGAAATGGACATAGATCGGGTGTAGATCGGACGCTCAGGTTGGAGTTCTCGACATTTTTGGTTTCGAGTTCTTTGATCAAAACTCCTTGGAGTGGCTGGGCAGTCAGTTGGGGGTGCAAGCTGCTGGCTTTGCGACCTTTGACGTGAAAATTGATGTGTAAATAATCTGACATCAGGTTGTCACTCTCATAATATACAATGGTATCCATTCGAACGTTGCCTTTTGATGTTTCTTGACAGTTTTTACCAATCTGTCTACTTCCAGAATCTTCAAAGATCCCGAGGCAGCTCTTCATCAATTTCACCAACGAGCTGCTGCAGCAGTACTTCAACGAGGTCATCTTCGAAAATGAAGCTGATCTCTATAGGAGTGCGAGCTGGTGACCGAAATGGGGGACAGGGTGAGCCAAGGACCAAGGATAAAGGTTCAGGAAAATGTGAATTTCCGCGGAGGTTTAAGTAGCTGCAACCCATGGAGCATAGCACTTTCATAGGGGTTCAAGGTTCAACCCCAGTTCCAACCAGAAATAGCGTTGTGAAACCGGTCTTGTGGTGGTGAAGAATCACTTCACAAACGCTTGGGGTTCCAGGTTGGCGGTTGCCGCCAGGAGAGAGGGAATTCAATGGGATCCATTGGATTTCCCAGACAATCACGCCATTGTTGACCTGGTGGGTGGCAAAACGCCCTTGGGAATTCTCCCCATGTTGGACGAGGCACAATTTGTTGATATTTTTGCTGTGGAAAACATGAGAAAAACATGACCCAGTCACAGTGATGCCAATTTTTTAGATGCTGAGGGGCATTGTGAGCTGTCAGGAGTGCATCACCACTGGTGGAAGCTCCGAGGGCTGGTGTTCCAAGATGCAGCGCGCGCACGGGAGCAACCGCCACTTCGACGTGGTGAAACTCAGACAGAACAACTTTGTGGTACACCATTTCGCAGGACCCCTTCTGAGGTGTTGATGTCATTTGTTTGATTTTTGGATGATGTCATCATGTTTTTTTTCCGATATCATAAGATATACGAATTTTATAACCGTACAAAGCAGCAAACTATTCTGTAGTATTCTCATTTCAATGACGACGGACGTCATCAAATGTAAAGGTCACAAGAAAAAGCTGTTGTCCCATGGTGCCATGGTGCCATGCGTTGCAGGGCCGGTGGAGTACACGTCCAAGACCTTTGTGGAGAAGAATCGCGATGCCTTGGGAGCAGACTTGGTGAAGTGCATGAAGAACAGTTCAAAGGCCCATCAGAAAGGGTTTATGACGTTCTTTATGGGTATGTTTTAATCTCAAGATGCCTTAAGATGTCTTAAAATGCCAGAAGATGCCTTAGGATGTCTTAAGATGTCTTATTTCTTAAGGTCCTCAGATGTGTTACACCTCTCATCGGTCAGGAGTCAATACCTATCAATGTGATTCGGAATACTTCCACAATAGAGAAAATACACCATAAGATTTCGACAATGTGCTTTTTACACTCATCCGATCCTTCATAAAATCCCAACATCATCCCGACATCCCAAAAAAAAAACGATTCCCCAGTCATCACTTGGAGCTTTCTCTCCCTGCCAGGTCTTCCTTCAGCAACTGCTCAAGGTTAGCGACCGCAGCTTCGGCACCCAGACATCCAGGGACGCCGCGGGCGCACAGCGGAGGACCAAGGCGAAGCTCTACACGGTGTCCTCGGACTTCCGAGGTACGGGAACGGCTGGAGAATACCATGGAAAAATCCAGTATATCATTATATAAATTCATAGTATATATGTATAAATAAATAGATAGATAGATAGATAGATAGGTAGGTAGGTAGGTAGGTAGACAAGATAGATAAGATAGATATGATAGATATGATAGATGTGATAGATGTGTATGTTGATTTCCGCTTTATGTGCATATGTATGCAAAATGGAATGATGGAGATACAAGCTGGTGAAGAGAAGATATTTGTCCCAGCTGTGGGTAGTGTAAAGCCAAACATCATCAAGATATAATGGCGACCAACAGCGATAACAGTAATGAGATACAAACTCTTCAAAGAACCCATCAAGAAAGAAGGAGAACACTAACAACATAGGCTACAATATGAATATGGGATGCAAAGAGTATATAACCAATATAAAATGGATGGAATGATCGGATGATTGGATGGCTGGATGGTGGGTAGATGCTCACCGGAAACTTGCTTTTGTAACTGATGATGAATTATGGAATGACTATAGGGATTCATACAACTGTTCATAAAATCGAACTGTTAGGTGGTTTTGTTTATTTTGACGCCGGTTTGTTTTGGGGGGATTGAAACCACCGAGCAGCAAAAGACGGGCAAGCATCACTATCCCAGAACACCAACGGCGGAAACAGACAGGGAACGACCGCAACTTCGTTCAGGTGAATTGCAGAAGCTCATGGAGCGTATCCGCTCGACAGAACCCCACTTCGTTCGATGCATCAAGCCGAATCAAAAGAACGTGGCTGGAAGTTTCGAACGAAAATCCGTGGTGCAGCAGCTGCAGTATCAAGGTGTGTTGCAGGCCATTGAAGTGAGCCGGGTTGGATTTCCAGTTCGTCTCAAGCATCGACAGGCTGTTACTTCGATTTTTTGACAGTGTAATTATATTGACTTGTACATAAGTTTATGATATGTTCCCGTAAGTCCACCATGACTGGAGAATCTACGTGAATCTACCGTTGTTTATTTATTTTGCTTGAAGATTCCTTTAAAAAATCCAAGGTTAAAGAGTTCATTTGCCTGAGTCCTGAGCGAGTGCAAGTGGAGTCACAAGCAGCCAGGGGACAATTGGCGTCAGCTGCTCGCTTACTTTTCGAGCGTTTGTCTGAGCCTCTTTCTCCGAGTCCAAGCACTCCAAGAACACCTCGAACACCACGGACGCCCCGCAGATCAATTTGTGTGATCCCAAAACAAACATGGGCGGTCGGAAAAAGCCTGGTTTTTCTGAAGCGTGAAGCAGTCGAAGCTCTAAGCCATGCTTTGTCCGGTGTTCGACGAGCAGCAGCAGTGCAGATTCAAGCCTTTGTGAGATCCCACCAAGCATGGAAGCGCTTCCATTCAGTTCTCCAAGCAGTTCGCAGGGTTCAGACGAATGGGCGGGGCTTTGTTGCCAGAAAGAGAGTTGCAGCGATGCGAAAGCTCCGGGCAGTACTTCGTTTACAGAGCTGGCAGCGTGGTCGTCATTGTCGTGAAGAAGCCAAGCTGCGCAAGTGGGCATTGGGCTTCATCCAAGCGTGGAGCCGAGCCCGGCTTTTAAGAAAGATGTTGCTCCAAAAGAGGGCGGCTGTGCCGCGCTTGCAGGCCTTCTGGCGCTCGAAGCTTTCGGCACTTCGTTGGAAGCGACGTTCAGAGAGTGCCATGACCATTCAAAGAGTTTGGCGCGGACATCAGGGAGTTCAAGAGGCCAAAAGGCAAAAAGTCGAAGAATTTAAAAGGCACAGATCTGCTCGATTGATACTGAAGCAATGGCGGAACTATGTTTCTTACCGAGTGCTTGAGAAAGATTTGGACGAGTTCTTGGGTCAGGCAGCCAATGAAACTATCCTTCAGTGGTATGTTTTTTGAGGTTTTTTGTGGATGTGCTTGTGATAGGTGAAACATGATGAAACAGAGTTGTTCTAACTAGACTCTCAGAGACTGACTTTTTAAAAATCAAGCCGCTTGCTACAGCTGAGGAAACCATTAATCTGAAGATCCAAAGTAGACTTCAGGCTCTGGATTGAAACCATCTGCGACTGGGGTTGATACACATCCTCCAAGACTCATATTGGCTTGAGCAATGTAAATGGTTTCAGGCTAGCGAAAAGATGCGAAAAGAAGATTGAGATGGATTGAGTAAATCTTGATTTTTGACTTGAAATGAGTTGTTGGTTAATGTTGAATAGACCCATGCCTGTGTCTTCTGTGTCTTGTTTCTATGGTTTTTTCAGCCATGGTCGCATGGACAGGGAGCATCTGATGGGGAGCTGCAAGCCACGATCGAGTCCTTGAGGGCCAAGAGCCGACAGCGACAACATCAACTGTTGAAGCTACAAGCAGAAGAGCAGCTCCTGAAACGCGAGGCCGTTCCAAAACCCCAACTGTCGAAAACGTCCCGAAGCATAGTTGGTAACAGGATTCCGGATGATCTTCCTCAATATATAATATTACTTAATATTATGTAATTACAGATATATAAAACAGATATATTATGTAAAACAGATATATAAGGTCCGAATCCCGCTTTAACTCATCAACAGGGGTGTTTCTTCCACGAGGTGGTGGATCTCAGCGGCTGGACCTTCCTGGGCATCCTCAAGCCGCTTGGTGGTGGACTTGGAGGGTCGTCCAGGATGGTCTAGGTATGGATATGATGATACAACGATATAATATCATATAATATTGATTATAATATGATATATATTATATATTGTTGATATAGTCATAAATCTATAAAATATGATATATATTTCTGATTCAGTGCTGATAACGTATGTTTCTGTATATAGATATACGTAATGAAATACGAAGCTCGATAAATAAGGCCATAAACAACAACGGCGGCGGCGGCGGCCACGACCACAATAACAATATCATCATCATCATCATCGTCATCATCATCACCATCATCATAATCATCAACAACAACAACGACAACGACAATGATATATTTAAGGACGCGCATATGTATAGATGCCGTGTGCACCTCATGTCACATGTCAAATCTTTCTGCTGTCTCAGGAAGCTGGCCGTGCAGATTGTGGAGCGGATTTGTCCACGTACTCCACTGGGAAATTCCATGGAGTTGGGTCAGCCTTTATTGCAATCCACTTAGACCAAAAGGGGCGGCAGATGAGCTACCTGCACCTGAAGATATGAGAAAATCATACAAAACCCAGTGATTGTGTTTTTCGATGGCATTTCCCATGGCATTTCCATGGGAATGTTGTGGGCATATTTTAGACAATGCTGCATGTAGCTGCTGGTTGAGGTTGTGGCCCCCAGCTGTGGGTGAGATCACCAAATCTCGACCCAAATGACATCTGGCTTGATCATTGAGAATTTCCACTGGATAGATGGATAGATTAAAATGATGATAGATGATGATATGCGTATATAATCTATATAATTATATATATATATATATAATCTATATAATTATTATATATACATATTCGTATAATATAGATGCATCATCATGTCAATGTATTGATTAACACCATTGTTGGTGGTATCCCGCTGAAAATCCTTCAGGGCAACGTCCTCGTGGCCCTCAACGTCCGCAGTCAGCACCGCGTCCACATTGGGAACGTGACATCCCACGAGAACCTTCCACCACGGAGGCCCCTGGTTGGTAATGGACATGATATGGGATGTAACACTCAAAAAGTGAGGGATTGAACCAATTGATCATGGGATTTCATAGGAATGTGTGGTGATACGGGATTTTGATAGTATTTAGCCAACCAGTTGATGGTGGCTTAAACATCAGCAACACGGATTTGACGATGATTTAACCAACCAATTCATGGAGATTTGGTGGGGGATGTCTCAGAGAAAATTCAGTAGGGAATCGATCAATTGATAATGGGATTTGGTGGGGGATTTGGAGATAGAATGGTACTGGTTGGTGGTTTGGAACATGAATTCTATTTTCCATTTCAATCCATTTCATATATGGGATAATCCTTCCCAACTGACTTTCATATTTTTCAGAGGGTTGAAACCACCAACCAGGGTATATTGTACAAGCAAAAGTGATATTTTGGGGATTGTCTGAAATGGAGTCTAGCCAAAACCTGCAATTTTCATGGCGAAGATGGTGCTAAACATTGATAAACCATCAAGTCTGGGTGTACCCATTGTACCCATGTTCAGACAAATCCAAATATGGATGTGGGCCATTTCATCCTGTCATTTGCCTTTCACGTTCCAAAAAAACATGGGAAAAGCTGGTTTGGAGGAGGCAAAAGCAGGTGTTTGATGGCTGGCTTGATCAACAGTCATCTGGGTTTATCCTGAAATGGTGGTACCCAAATCATCTAAGTCATTTAAACCATTGTAGTATTGAAACGACCATGATGACGACTGGGGATCCCCCATGACTCAAGAAACCCCCATATGTACAAAAACATACAAAAACAACTAAACCCTAATGTACGACTGTTTCACTTGGGAAGATGATGTTCACCGCCATAGAGATTTCAGGGGGTGCCTCAAAATCGCACACCTTGTGACCATGCGGGCCTTTCTCTAAAGTAATTGGGGATCAACGATAAAAAAGTTTGGTCCCAGAAATGGATCACGGGAAGATCAAGGGGAAAACCAAGCCCATGTAGAATGATAGGAACCATGGCTTACTAATGTCAACGCCGGATTTTCATAAATCATGGTTTGTGGAAAAATGGTGGTACTGTACCCTCCAAATGCTGATAATATGATACTTAATAGGTCAGCCCCCAATTTTTCACAGCCTAGGGGGGTTGATCTAATTGGTCCCAGCTGGAAATTCCCGCCGTTTCATCATAGTTTCAGGGGCGTTTCGTGGAAGGGATCACTCCGGATTGATCTATTGACATCTATTAACATATTTATCTATTGAATAGTCCCCAGTGTAATCTATTAACATCTATGAATCTTCCCTGAAACCAGTCCAGCGACCGGGGCCTAGCCATCGCCCTGTGTAGAGGTTCCAGACTTTGCCGCGCGCCACGAGCGGATCAAGCGCCAGTCTCTTGCCGGGCTGGGGGGGGCTGGTGATGGTGGGATGAAGTAGCGCTTGAGCCTACCATGGATGGGGAGTTTACTAAGAAGGTACGGGAAATTATTGGGAACAATTGGAAATGATTGGGAATCATCCGGAATATAAATGGATGTAACATGATGTAACATGATGTAACATGATGTAACATGATGTAACATGATGTAACATGATGTAACATGATGTAACATGATGTAACATGATGTAACATGATGTAACATGATGTAACACATTTATAAGCCAGAATGGGAAAAGAAACCGGTGAAACTGGTTGGTAGTTTCAAATAGTTTCAAATGATGTTGCGAATCCAATTATATATATATGTACATATACATACCAGCCATTTCCGAGACAACTGGGGTTCATGATGTACTGATGCACCCTAGATATACAACATCTTACAACCTTACCTATCTTACCTGGGATGGTCTCTCCAATGGCAGACAGGATTTCCAGCCATTGGATGCTGATCAACGAAAACTGCCAGTTTCGATACTTTGTTTGATCATCGAAGAATCCCTACGGCATCAAAAACTGGGCATTTTGTACGTCATGATTTCTTAAAGGCGAGTGGAACTTCCGACCGAGGTTGGAACGGCGCAAGTACATGAACCGTGGCGTGACGCAGCCTGAGCCCTTCGTCTTCAACACGCCGACACGCAGTCAGAGCCGACACCCGAGCATGCCCAAGGCTGACGAGTTGGGAGTTGGAAGATGGGTGGAGATAATCTGAAAGAACGGGGTTGAATGGATAGTTTTTCAATATAAATCTATATAAATCTCACATAGCTATGGCAGCTGTGGAAAATGGCGTAAGATGATTCATTTTATAGATGTTTTACCTGTTATTTATCTGAGGTTTTGAAACAACCAACTAACTAGATTTGCCTAGAAAAACCAACAGATCTACCCATAGAAAAACATCCATCCCCAACCTTGGATAAGTAGTTTTCTGTGGACTACCAAAGATTGACCATGTATCTATATATGTATCTATGTGTGTATATATATATACCAATGGTATATGAATTGGACTAGATAATATACCATTGGACTATATATATATATACATGGTATATACCTAATTAACCTATGAATCCATGGGTTTTTTCATGAACCAGCCGCTTGGCCGCCGCAACCGTGACTCGCGTGAGGACCCCAGAAGAGATTGGCGCTATCATCGGCCCATGGCTCCAGGCAGTCGACGTCCACATCAAAAATACTTGTCTAACCATATCTACCCATATCTAACCATCAAACATAGGGATTCAACCTTGAAAAAGGTAGAACTGACATTATGAATTATTTACATTTATTTAATGTAACTATCATTAAACCAACGAAAAAATAGGGATTTGTTTCCGCTGTTTTTAGTGAATTTAAGGGTGTGTCTGAAAATGGTTTGCAAATACCCCCATGGCCAATTTTTCATAGGGATTTCCTGGTGATTCACCTGTGGGGGGATGAACCTCCAGCTGATCCCAGCTGTTTTTTCAGAACAACAGGGTGCCGGTACCATCTTTTTGAACAGCAGGATAGCATCGGAAAAATATGACTAACAGTTTGCGACATGGAAAATGGCCCAGTCGAAATAGTGGATTTACCCACTAAAAAACGGTGGTTTTCCATAGTTATGTACCAGAGGGTATGCTATGTATTGAGTCATCCTCTCCCTAATTTGGAATCAGTTCTGTAGAGAAATCTCCAAAATCGCCCAACGTCTGGGTGACCTCAGGTCCAACTGCACCGGTGGCACCGGTGCGTAGCACGGAAAAGGTGCGGTGCTAAGCAGTGGCCAAATACTCGAATTCCTTGCAGTCTTCGGAAGCCATCGGAAGCCATTCAATATTCAAGGGTTTGTTATCTAGCTGCTGCTTGGTCTGATCGAAAATGTGAAAAAATGACTTCATTTGATTTCAATTGCACTATTCTTGGATAGAATCATGCAGATGCAGCGTTTGAATCCATTTGCAATATATGGTGCCAAAGGCTGACCCATGACTGTTCTGCACTTTTAAATTGACATAACATACCAGACTGAAACCCATGCCAGTCACACCGTATCTTGCTGTGCCTCCGAATGAATGTGGTCAATAATGCCAAACATAGCTTCGCTCTTTTTGAGCTGGGAATTTTGGGCACTGGCTGGTGGGAAGCCATGTTAGGTACAGTAGATTAAGTCTCCGCGCAGTCCTTGATTAGCCTTGATTTTACCGAACATGTTGCGAGACAACTCAATGTTCAAACTGACTGCCAGGTGACGAGCTACCAGCAGGCAACCAGGAAGAAACTGCAAGAACGTCGAGTGAAGGAGATGAAGGAAAGGGAAGAGTTGAAAGAGGCGGGAAACGAAATTGTCGCACTGCGATTGATACTGTGCGTTTGCTGGGACTTTGGTCGGACTTGAGTTACTAAGTTCACAGACATGTTGGTCTGGAAGTTGTCTCGTGCACTGGATCGAGCCAAGGCCCAAGCTCCCAATCAGGAAGTGAAGTTTCGCGTGATGCAGGCAGCAACGTTGTATCAGCTGGATCTTTAATACAGCTCTTAAGGGGTTCTTTACCCCTCATCAAGCCAAACGAATGGTTGCGCACATGGAGACACGGAAATACGCATGCCATGGTTAAACTACCAGGTTGCTGGTTAAATCATATTCAATCCATGTTTTTCGTCGTAATTTAAATCCATGTTTTGGTCAAATCCACATTGCTTGTTAAGATCTCTAGGCTTTGGCTGTTTCCTCCTTTTGGATGGATTAAATCACCCAATTTTTGCTGGAGAGGCCATGGGGAGAGTAGAGCCTCTGGAGCAAAAGATCGAACGCATTGTCTCGGACAAGCGCCGCGGTCTACAACGCACCCAACGAGAGAAGGAAGAGGAGCAGAGGGATATGGGGAGAAGTCAGGAGTATATTTGGGAGAATGATTAGAATGTATATAATATATATATGTACATTCTTGTATGTAATGTAATGTAATGTCTAGCTACAGCTTTTCCGGTAATTCCGGCTGCACAGCCAAAGGCACAGCAACATTACCAGACAGGTCCAACTCGTAGTGCCTGATGACTCCTCCTATGAAAAAAGATCCTGCTAGCCGGAACGTTAAAACCAAGTATCTGCCAAGTTTCCGCAAAGATTCATGTGTATATTTACATTTATATATATATATATATATATA
>Ga0126342_10007123_pt1 | contig 19920 bp, 23 predicted proteins | sample Cyp1metagenome_FD_92528 | JGI IMG/M metagenome (GOLD analysis project Ga0126342, IMG submission 92528) | Coral microbial communities from Lord Howe Island, Old Settlement Bay, Australia - Cyphastrea 1 metagenome | ecosystem: Host-associated > Invertebrates > Cnidaria > Coral ... | reverse complement strand
GTTTTTTAAAGGGGATCAATTAAAAGTCAAATTGGCCAAACTGAAATTTTCGGAAATTGGAGATGGATGCCTGTTTTTAGTATTAGGGGGACGTTTAGTATTAGGAGGAAGGGATTATTTGATTATATTTGCACATGTCTATCATGTCTGGCAATATCATGATTCGCTAAACTTTACATGTGGACATGTGGATTGAATGTTCGAGATTGTTTGGTGCATTCTGCTTGTGCCAGAATTCACCTTTCTTGGAGTCTTGGATGTGATGGACATTGAAGGACCTTCACAAAATTCGCCAAAAAAGTAGCCTCTTCACATCTCTTCACTCTTCAAGCTGGAGAGATTCGCCATTTCCAGATGGTGGAGCCCACCATGAGCATCATGTGCTACGAAGCATTTCCGAGCGAAGTAAGGCTAGTCATTAGTCATTCCTAGTCAGTTTCCAGCCTGATCAAAGGGGTACAGTCGATATAGCTCATTGAATGCTGTGCCTTTAAAATCACCGGTTTGAATAGTGGTATCTGCATTGAGCGCAAAATATAGGCATGATTCATAAGGGACGTAAGGGTGTATATTTGGATTGTTCTTTCAAACATGAAAAGAATTGAAAAGAGGAAATTCCAACGCTTGAATTGCCATCAGTGGGAGCTTTGCTTTTCATACAGCATGTTGCTTGTGGGCGGATGTGTATCATGATGGTGTCATATGGTGTCCCATAGATGTCTCAGGACTAAGACGCTAGATGTGGTTTGGAAGCACGAACCACTTTCATGAGAGCCACGTCCAATATGAGCGGTCAAGCAACATCCACAAGGCCTGAAGGTTCCTGAAGTAGAGTATCAAAAAGATATAAACAGATTCAAAGATAAAGAGCCTGCAGAGTCCATCAGAGTCCCTGCGAGGCTCTTAGAGATGTGGCGGCATTCAGGCAGAAAAGCGTTGCACTTCAATCAAGTCTGGACATTGAATCTAAGTAGAAGACATGTACATGAAGTGATGAATCAAACAGACATCTGCGTCACATAGCCTGAGTGAGTACAGCAGTCCGCAGATGGTAAAAAACGGTGGAGAGTGCCAAAACTTTCGAGACAAATTGTGAGCAGAAATGTTTTTGATTTGCTTCCTTTTTATTCTTTTCTTCTGCTCGTTTGTTCATACTCAACTCTGGACAGATGTCTCTGACTCTGTCAAGCCGCAGGAAGCGCGGGCGGCTGCCAGCCATGAGTTGGTGTGGCATGGGCTCCCAAGAAACACCAACACACCGTACTGTAGTACTAAGGTTTTACTATGTTTTACTACACTACACTAGGCTCATATAAGTTTACTGCAAAGCGTAGAGACTCTACGCTTTGCTTCTTCTGAATTGCCCGTGTGCGCCACAGCACATATGCGTAGCGCATATGCGGCGGAAACCATGGCGTAGAGGGGCATTTGATGTTGGCTTTGTGTCTGGCAGCTTTGTTGCAAATGTCCGTGGTTGGGGGTGCATTTGGGGGAGGAGCTGAGCCAGCACCAGGCGCTGTAGATTTGCAAGTTGCCGTGGGTGCGAAGGGCGTGTTCAAGAAGGGAAATTCTGACGCAAGGTTCTTTGGCTTTCGGAAAAGTAAGGCATGTGCGGTTGCTTGGTTGAGAAATCAACCGAGGACATGCGGATAAACGGCGCCAGAAACTGGCAGATGTCGGATGATTTCGGGCATTAGGTGAACCATGATGTCTTGGGTATGGCCGGTGTCCTACTGGCCCAAGTTTATTAAGACTGCCAGAGAGAAATTTGTTTCTCTTGCCGCTTCCAGCCAAGAATTATGACAAAATAAATTAATTCAAAGTTCCACCGGCTTATATACACAGCTAACATCGTTTTGGCACTGTCTGGTCAATGTTTTCTTGGTGTTTTTGGGACGTTTGGTCGATGTTTATTCGATGGTTTGGATGTTCTGTTGATGTTTGGTCCGACTTTGTTTGCATTTTTGTGCCAGCTTTTCTGCACCGTTGAACTTTTGTGTCTATTTGTTTGAACCTTGAGCTTTGCATCCTTTTTTTGAACCTTGAACTTTTGTATTTTTCTTTTTCGGAGCTTGAACTTTTGGGTCAACTGTTGTATCAACGTTTTCTTGAGCTTGCAACTTGTGCACACTTTTTGCCAGCTTTTTGATATGCTAATGTTTCTTCACCTACGTGAAAGATGCGTTGTCTTAGCAAGTTGTTTTTGGGTGAGCCAAGAATTCCACGGGGACCGACGGTGGCGAAAGAGCCTTTTAATCATCTCGCAAAGCTGGGTCGGCAACGCGGCTCGCGTCTCATGACCAGCATCAGGATGCATGAGCCGGCTTTGAATTTGACGTGATTCAGATTGATTCAGATTTCAGGATTCCCAAAGTTCCCATCGGTTTGAAAAGCGACGGCTGGGAAGGCTGAAATGTAAAAGTAACCATAAGTAACCTAATTGAGCTAGTCCAGCCCCATTGTAACAACCTTTTCCATGGTGGCCCTGGAGTGGGTTTGTTTGAGATCAGGGGCAACAACGAAAAAGATGAATCGCGTTGCAAGGACCACCATCTTTGCAGAGGCAGCACGCGCTGCAATCCAATAAGGCTGCGGGCCCCCTATCGGACAGGCCTTCAGCCAAATGATTGAGTGACATCGTGAAAAAATGGAAGCAAAACTAATAATTAGTCAATTTGAAGCAGGTAAAGTTGCTATGTTGTTGTTGGGCTTTTGTTGGCCCATAAACGGGGTGCTCATTTGAGCCTAAATTTAAGCGCTTCAATGAACACACGGTTGTGGGCTATGTTGATTGCATGATGGGCCAAGAACGGCATGTTCTTTTAAAGCCTTGCGTTTTGGGGTCATGTGGGGCTATGCTGGGCCTATGTTGGGTCTATGTTGGGTCTATGTTAGGCTCTTGTTAGTCCAAAACGGGCGTCCCATTGCAGCCTTGATTTGAGAGCCTCAATGAGCCCACGGTCTTGGGGCCTGTTGGGGCCATGTTGGGGCCATGTTGGGCCTGTGTTGGGCCTGTGTTGGGCTATGCTGGGCGTATTGGAAGGCAAGGCACGCAGGATTGGGGTCTCTGAGCTAAACATATCTAATTATGAAATTATGTAAAAGCGAAAAATCGCTGCTGTGCAGCTGAGCAGTTGTGTGTTTTTTTTCGCGCGCTATTCATTTACTGTTCGTTTTTGCCTTTAGTTTGGTCACTTTGGCACCAGATAATTATTTGAAGGATTCCAGAACCACACTGGGGAACTCAGAAGCCTATCACTCTATCAATATTTCTTTTAGATTCTGTCCAAGAATGATGCATTGCGCATGTCAGACGTGCCTTGTCGTAAAACTCGAACCGCCACCAGCGACCAAAATTCCTTCGTGTCCCCGTCTGAGGTGGTCCCGAGCTGTCCTTTGCATCATTGTGGCGTTGCTCACAGCGACCCGGCTGTCGGCTGTCATTTTGAAAATTTCAACGTGAGCATTGAGCAGCCATGCCCAGGACAACGGAAGGCTTAACGGGTTTGATTGGCACGAAGTGTGTAGAGGACGCGAAAAAAGGGCGGGCGGAGCGCATGAAGAAACTGAAAGGTTTGTGGTGAGCGCTTCATCTAAGATATATATATATATATATCCGCAGATCTTCGAGGCTGATATTGAGATTCACAGCGAACCTTTTTTGTTCATTAGATACTTTTTTGCATCCTGACCATGCAATGCAGCAGAAAAGCACCCAAAAATATTTTTTGGATATTGTTTGGGCCGCGACAATCTGTCCCCCAAACATGTTTTGCGTTCTTGTTTTTTTTGGGGGGCCTTTGAATGTATGGGGCCGGGGGCCAGTTCTAGAACTTACCTCACTGGCTATATCCATGGCATGAAACAAATTCAATATGAGTACGACACGCGAACATTTGTTTGAATATGAAAAACTCCACTTTCCAACAAGCTGTCCCTTATAAGAATCGTTGTAACAATGCAACTCCAGTGTCTTGGAAAGCCTTTCAGGTTTGTCTGAGTATTTCTTGACAGAAGACTGGTCAGCAGTTCAGACACTGGTAGTATCTGGTAGTGCAAAATTCCATTGAAGAACCGTGTGCAAAACCAGGTGGCGCCTGCAAAAATGTGTCCGAATGTGTTGTTGATCAAGTCTTGAAATGAAAATGCGGGTAATGGCTTGACAAGATTCTACAATTCGGTCAGCGGGATTTGCGTTTTCGGCATGTGCGAGGACCAGTCAATGCTGAATGCAATCCGCAACTCAGTTGCAGCAAAGATGAAAGAAGCATTCATTTTGTAACTCTTGGTGGTGCTTCAGGTGCTTCAAGCAGGTGCTTCAAGCAAGCGCAAGCTGTAGTCATTGAGATTTATTGGGCCCTATTAGACGAATTGCATGTGCCTGTATTCTTCCCGGCGCGCTTTCATCCCCAAAGCATGTGGAATTGGATTTGCAAAATTGTATCAAGCATCCAATGCGCAAGGCCTTGGCAACGGTAGCTCTGAACGCGATCTGCTTTGTATCGACTTGAGGCGGGGAATATCTAGTTACCAAGGGCGAATATAGCAGTTGTGACCTGTGCCCTGGTGAACGCACCACAAACATTTTGCTGAGTTCCTTCGATGAACCAGCCTGAATTGAGGTAGTTTTTCCTTAGTACTTGTAGGGCTTTGGTGTGCGCGCGACCTCATTCAAAATGTGTTTTTGGCATGTTTGGGAATAATTTGAAACGGTAAGGAAAGGCACAGGGGGGCACACGACAAACAAGTGACAGACGTATGACAACCATGTGATTATTAGCGACTGGCAACTTTAGCCCTGGGGATGAGCGTTCTTCCGAGGCCCAAAGTGAGCGCTTGGGTGAATAAGGCAGGTGAGATCACAAAGTGGAAGGGTAGAATCGGGTAGAAGTGCTTCTGGCTGGAACCATACTTGAGCTTCAAAAGTGCACACCGCCAGCATCTTGCAAACGAATCAGCCGTGAGATATGCGCCCCTATATGACAAGTTGGACAAGTCATGACAGTAAAGTCGCTGAGGCAGGTGGGGGTGGCTTTGAATCATATCCCCAATGCCGGATGATTTGGGGAGGCAGGGCAGCATCAATGCATGGACATCTTGGCTGTTTTGAGATGCGTCAAGCATTGAAAGCTTATCAAATCGCGATTTTTTTTCGGTCGATTGACGGTAAATTGGCTGCTTGGCCTTTTTTGACAGTGAGATCTAGGCATCGACAACATCCACGTGGTCCGAGATGCATGGAGAGCGATGGGCAGCGCAGTGGCGCGCTTGGTTGATACACAGGTGGGGACTGGCAGAAATGATTGTGAAACTCAAGGGGATCAAGCAAAGCTCTGGACTGGAGCCCCAAGATCACTTGAAAGTTTTCGTTGTTGCTACTGGATTCATTGGGCTTTCACAAAGTACATCCTGACTACAAAGCTAGGCGCTAGCTCGGAGACCATGACCTGGTGTGGATTCTTTATGGATCAGGTATGATCAGGTTATCTAGATGTTTGATGATGTTTGCAATGAATCCACAAACATTCAGCACGACCCACAGAGAAACTTTTGAAAGCACCCGTGCAGCATCAGCAAAAAACATCAAAAAAAGAGATCAACGGGCGTAACGATGACGCGTCCTCCTGCTACTGCTACTACTTACTGCTCCTGCCACTACCACTCCCCTGGGACTAGACGAGGTCACCCAATGACAGAGCCACCACACCCCGAGTCAACCACGATTGACTCCCATCTTTGATTCTGACGTTGGCCAAGTTGGCCCTACAGTATTCCTATATTACTACGACTACTACGACTACTACGACTACTACGACTACTAGCCACTACCCTTACCCCTACTCCTGCTCCTAATTACTTAGTACTGCTATTACTACTGCTACCACCGCCGCCGGAAGGACGTTGCTCACAAGATTCACAACGGCAACGCAGCAACAGTAGCAACAGCAGCCATGGCAACCACAGGTTGTTCCGTCAATTGACGAAATAACTGGCCATCCACAAGACACAGTCTTGCGAAATCAAAGCCTGCATGTGAAATCATGTGAACATGAGTTAGCCAATTCACTTTTTTTGGCTGGGTATTCTTGTGCTGTGAAGCTTTACCTTTTGAGGTATGATTTGGATCAGCCTTTCATGGCTCCTGTGCAACCACAATGCCCAGGAAAAGATTTGTATTGGATGCACCCAATCAATCTGTAATGATCTGTCTCAAGTTGCCCAGCAAGATCAAACAAGTTTTTCCCTAGATGATGTTTGAAACCCTTTGGAAAGTTAGTCACGCGCATTCCATTCCATAGGTGCTCGCAAAATTGTTGCCTCGCCCAAATTGCAGGTGGGTTCGTGGATGAAAGATGTGGCAAGCTCCGGATGGTGCGATGGTTCCGGGCAAGTTGTTCATAAGATCTGTACCATGAGGAACCGGCGCACAACGATGCAAAACGTTGCCATGCCGTTTCAGGTACGACTACATCGGAGCCATCCTTTCATGCACGTTTCCTGGAAGCAATCCATTCCCCCAAGTGGCCCCAGTTGAAGATGCGTCATATGAGCGGAATCTGCTGCACGATCAATGGAATTCCAGTACTCTGCCAGTGCTGTAGGCCGATGCAAGGTCAGCAATCAGTTCAGGGGGTTGCTGGAGGTGGTTTTAGTAGACAGTTGTCTTCACTGGAAGGTCAGTCTTTGTAGTTAATCCCAGCCCGCTAATATTAAGCACCCCCCGAAACAATGGTTGAGTAGGGATTTCCACACGGGCTAATATTAGGGGGGTGGGATTGAGAAAGCAATAGAAAGCATATTTTGGCCGTTTGGCAAATTTGTTGCGGCCAATGTCGAGCCAGCTATGTCCGAATGTGAACCTTTTAGGATCTTTTAGGTGCTCCTTCACAAAATTGTTGCGGCCAAGTCATTGTAATGTCATCTTAGGTTGAAAGTTGTCACAGAAGTCCTCAACTTCAAGGCAAATGTCGTGGTCTTCCCTTCACGATTACACTGAGCCACATGCGACTGACTGTGCTGTTTGTGTGACTTCCAGTGTTGCGCGTTCCTTTTGTTGCGTTTGATGCAATACTGTTGGAGGCAATGTGAACTGGCATGTGTTTCGGAATGTTTCGGAATGTTTCGGACATGTTTGCCATTTGTGCGCTCTTGGACGTTCTCATTCAGAATGGTCTGGTCAACGGCTTCCTTATTTAAAGGCAGTTGCTGACTTGCTGTCATCCCAGCACGTTTTTTTAAGATGCCTCAGTTCACAAGATGTTTTTAAAGCCAAGAGGCCATTCACGCTATGCCTATGCTTTTTTTGCCATGTAAGGATACACCTACATCGCATTCAGATATGTGTTTTCTTATCGAAACACTTCCGCAGCATGAACAGAAACAAATTGGAAACATGAAATGCGTGCCGTGGTCAGCAATTTGATTTGCCAGTCAAAAGTAATTTGATTTCCCAGCCAAAAGTCTGGCATGGTCAGAACTTCAGTAAGAATGGGTTCATGATGATAATTATAGTTTCACTATCTACTGTATGTATAGTTAGTATGTATATAATATCATCATATTATATATACACGTGTATATATATATATATGATATATGTATTTTTCAAAACATGTAGGAAAAATGTGAAAAGTAGCGCCTCGCAAGGGTGGGACGAGTTAGCCTGCGTAGCCTGCGTAGCCAGTGAAAAGTCCAGCTACAGGCATTATGGTCTGAGATATAGTTTTGCTATAGTTTTGACACTATGTGACACTAGTGCTTTGGGTACTTCCTTGACTAAGTTGGCTTTCGGTGTTTGAGGACGGATCCAAGCCTTCAAGGTATGACCGCACTCAGTAAGCGTCAAGGGCTGGCTTCAATGCCCTGCATTCTTAATCTTTGCAGACTTTTGCAGTATTGCTTTCCACAGCGCCCATCAATGAATCAGCAGTTTCATCCTTCCATGTCACTCTGCGGCCAGCCTAGATATGGGAGCACCACAGGAACGAACACGCACACAAGCACAGGAACAGCCTGAAGGCACGATGAAATGACATGGAATGAATATTCCTCGCTCGTTGAGACGTTGAGACCGGCATGTTCGGTTTGTTGATCGGTTTGCTTGGACCTTTACCACTTCCGCTTCTCTTCCAGCGAGCTTCCTTCCTTGGGTCACTGGAAGGCTGATCACCCTGCCACTGTTGTTGTGTGTGTGTGCAAGCGCAGGCGTAAGTCTGAGTGCAAATGTAAGTGTAAGATAGTGTAAGCGTGTAACGTGTGCTGTGTGTGTGTGTGTGCGAAGGCCTCCATTTGCGCAGGGAAGTGCCGGATACAATTTGTTTCAAACAAGCAGGGGTGTCGCCGTGCCCAAGCAGATCGTAGCGCCGAGGCGCTCCCGACCTTGCACTGCCACACCCTGCCACTGCAAACCAGATGACAAAGTTGGACAAATTTCAAACACAAACTCCGTCCAACTCTCAGGCGTGCCTAAGTCCAAAGCGTGTGTAAGTATGGCATAGTATGGCATAGTATGACATGTTCCAAACACTATGGCATACTATGGCAAATTATGCTAAATTGATTTTTCATGATGTTACGAACATGTTGCCAAGCTAGTGTGTTTCTTGCATCATTTTGCGGCTCTTTCCAGAGTATCTTGGCCAAAACCAAAGTCGATTTTAAACCACGACAGCACATCGAGAAAGAGTGAATGATTTGATTTGCCACACGCAGCGCAATGCATTGTAACGCCGATGTAGCTCAACATCTCTATGTAGCGTATCGTGTCCATTGGTGCTGTGAAGCTGCGCTATTTTTTGATTGCCATTGATGTTTGTGAAAGCTTCGATTGACCTTGGCCAGGACATTTTGCTTTGATCATGTACTTTACACATGGTCGCCATTTGGCTTGAATATCAGGCCTTGATCCGAAATACGCTGCGTTTGATGGCAAAACCGGCCGCCTTGTGACCGACTGATTGCATCATCACAGTGGCACCGGAGCCGTACATTTGGTCCAGGGAATCCGCATTGCGTTGCTCCGCGCTTGGGTCTCTCTTTTGCATTGGATCTGCATCTCTGCCTCTTCGGTTGCTTGTCACCAGCGGTGTTAGGACTGAAGCGGACTGCAGATAACAGACTTGGTTGGAAAGGTTTCTAAAAGAAATACTTTGTGATCAGGGCTGGAATTCAACACGTGTTTCAAGAGCTACAGTATCACAACAGCGTCACATTTTTGCATTGCCTGGATTTGATTTTGCGTGTCGAGTTGCTGCGTGACTGACATGACGGAAGAAGAGAAGGGCACGAGCTCCTGGCTTCGCGTCCCAGTGTGGGATGGAAGCCCGAAGGAATGGCGAAGCTTCAAACGTGAGATGAGCTGGTGGGTTGCATCTCTGGACAGAGAAAGCTGCAAGAAGTTCAATATTGCGGCACAATGGATGCTGAGGCAAACTGGTGTTGTCCGTGCTCGTTCTGAGGAATTTGATCCTAGCAAGCTTGAGGGCAAAGCTGAAGTGAAGGCCTTAGATTGCCTTAGATCGAGAGTCAGGCGAGCTTGTGATTGTGGGAGAAGGTGACCCCTTTTCTGGCTTGATGAAGTTGATGGATTCCTTACAGTCCCTTCATGGTGCAACTGACCTTGACAGAAAGGGCGATTTGCGTGCTCAGTTTCATCAGGAGATGAAACGGCAACCTCAAGAACGGATTGCAACGTTTTGCAGTCGCTTTAGGACACTCTGCGGTGAGATGAAGCGTGAAGGGATTGACCTCCCTCGGGAGGAACTTGGTTGGTTCCTTCGGGAGCGACTTGGCTTGGATCCTTTGCGAAAACAGTTGTTAGAGACAGCGCTGGCTGGACGAGAGTCATACGAGGAGGTGGAGGCGGAATGTCTTCGTCTTTTCCGAGACCTGCACACAGCGGATCCTTTGTATCGGAGGCAGATGGATCAGCGATCACCTTTGCTGCATCGGTTCCTTTCAGGTCAATCTGCATCCAGCCATTCGAGTATTTCTCGGCCCCCAATGACGTTCAGCGGTTCTTCATCATTTTCATGTCCAGGATCATTCAAGTCGAGCGCATCGTCCAGGGTTTCTTCCAGGTTCAAAAAGCCAGGAACGTTGTCGACTCCTCCGAGACAATCCCTTGTGACAGAGCAGTTTGATGAAGCTGCTGCAGAGGATGAAGAGGAGCTTGTTCCAGATGAAGCTGAGGAAGCTGCAACTCCGAGCCTTGAAGAGGTTTTGCCATCAGAGGTTGAAGTTTTGGCTAGTGAACTTCATGATGCTGAAGAGGAAGGAGTCTCAGGAAGTCCTTGCTGAGATGGAGTTTTGAGCGTGCTGCCGAGAGCCTTTTGACGATGAGAGAAGCACGGCAAAAGTTGAACGATGTCCGCAAAGATCGTGGCAACATATGTACAAGGGGAAAGCAACTGGCAACATAGCTGCAGCACGTAAGCAAGATGCCAATCATCCATGTTGGGACTGTGGCCAGACAGGCCATTGGCTGGGCGATCCACAGTGCAGCAAGCCCGGTGCCGGTCTTTTCTTGCCTCCTCGAAAGAAGGCCAAACAGGTGAAATTGGCTGAGCATGCCACCGAAGTGACTGGGTTTATCCCTGATGACATGAACCGTGAGAACCCCGCCGCACATGAGGTCCAGATGGCTGAAGTTTCATGTCCCCCGATGTTGCTGGAAGAGGCGATTGATTCATCACATGAAGTTCAATTAAGTTTCAGGTGGTGTTCAACTCACGTCAGACAAGCAGTTGGTAGGTGCTTTGGATTCAGTTTGCAACAGAGCTTGCACTGGCACTTCATGGCTTGCTGGCTACTTGACTGCGTTGCGTGCGGACCCCAGCTACATTCAGTCGCTGGTCCACTCCACTTCGGAGAAAGAGACCTTCAGGTTTGGCAACGGCGGCACCCAGATCTCCACCAGGCGCTGGCGACTTCCAGTCATGGTGGGTCAGACTTTGATTTGCATTTGGGTGTCTGTGGTGGAAGTGCCGTCATTGGGTTTGCTACTTGGAAGAGATTTCTTGGATGGGATTGAAGCAGTTTTGAGTTTTGCACGAAAGCTGCTTCGAGCCGATCACCTTTGCGGTTCACTCATCCGACTTCGGCAGCTCATGGCAGGTCACTTTGCCCTTCAACTCATCCCTTCGAAATGGCCGAGGCCGGGTTCTGAGAAGTGGGGAATGTTAGGGGCTGATGGTGTTTTGGAAGTTCAAGTTGATAGCAAAGAATGGTTGAACCGTCGGCTTGCAGCAGTACATGTTGTTGAGAAACCATCCCATGAGCATTTGATCACAGAGCATGCAGAGAAGATGGCAGACTGCAATGTGGCCTTGGCTCAGATGAAGCGTCCGCCGATTTCAAACAATTCGAAATCCGAGCCAGCATCTTTGAAAGGCGCGTGTACTGACCATGGAAGACACCGTCTAGACGCACCTTCAATGCTGCATGGGCAAGGATGTGCGCAAGAACCCAAGCTCGCGCAAGATGGCACCTGTTCGGGCTCTTGCTTTGGCTTGTGCGGCGACCTTTGCTGCGCAACGTGCCGTTTCCACACCCTGCGGTTGGGAAGGTCGAGCAGTGGCTTACTCAAGCCGACATGATGGTGGGCAATGGGGCCTTGTCAAAGAAACACTTGGCAAGGGCAAAGGCCAGCAATGCCTTCACTGTGAAGAACCTGATGGACCTCCGATGGATCCGAGATCGACTCGGATGGCGCCTTGCATTCTTGGAAGATTCTTTGATGGAGGGCATGATGCTGGCCCGGGATTCCAAGAAGATCCCCCCACGCCTTCCGGCAGAAACGTCAGAAGAGGCCAAGAAAGAGGCTCAGCTGGCCATGGCCAAAGGTCAGCGGGAGGAGGCAGTCAGAAGTCTCCTGGGGCCTCAAGGCGGTCTGACTCATTTGCGAGCCGATCTGGTTCGCCTTGCCCATTTGCTGCATTTGGAAGTGGGCAGTAAAGATACCATCGATGTCCTCCAGTGAAGCCGAGTCCAGAGGCTGCACAACCCAGTCAGGCGGCAGCTTCAGGTTCAGAAAGCCTCAAAGTGTCAGACCTGAAAGCCACCGTCACTCAGGAGCAATTGGCAAACCTCATGATCGACCAAGAGGCCCGCTTCAAGACTACGGTGCAAGAGACCTTGGTGGCCATGATGCCGTACCCTCCTCAACAGCCAATGGGCGCGCCTCTCGGGGAGCCTTATATGAACGGGCACGATGCCTCCATGGGAGAGAGCTGAATCAGACCGAAGCTGAAGAACCCCTTCAACCTCCCAATCCATGGACTTTGCATCAAGATTTGAAGAAGGGCCAGGCCATTTTGATTTCACAAGCCTGGGATCAGCATGTTGCTGATCGCAAGAAGGTCTCCACCACGTCAAGAAAGCTCTTGGACGTCATGGAGGCAGAATGGCAAGATGAGATGCAGAAGGCTCAAAATGAAGTCATGCTGGTGTCCATGGAATTTCCCAATCCGCTGATCTCCGAGATCTACACCTCTTCCAAAAACGTCATGAAAGAAGCTCAGCGCAGAGGTCACGGAGTTGGAACAGCGATGTCTTTGGAAAATGGATGGACTTAGCGGCCTTCGATGCTCGATTTGATCAGTGCCGTCCTGGACTTACAGACGTGCATGGGGTTCCACACAAGAAAGCCACCAGTATTTCCACATTTGGTGAAGAGATTGCCTTGGCTCTCGATGGACTTCGTTCGTTGCCAAGGTGATTATCAACATGCTCACGTGATTGGAGACCCAAAGACCACTGCAGCGGCTGGAATTTACCCTGCTGGTCTCGCCAAGACCTTGGTGGATGGCGTTGAGGCCCAGTTTGTTCGTGAGCATCGCACTCTTCAAGAAGTTCTTGTGGTTGATGATGATGAGGAGCCTCTTGACATCAATCACCCAGATGCCAACAAGGCTATCAACCCTTGGGGTGACACCGACTCTGAGGAGGAGCTCATTGAAGACAAGCAGGTCAAGGTGTCGGCTGGTGTCAAAGCAGCCGTGAAGCGTCTTCATGACGCCACTGGGCATCGCAGCAATCCGCGATTAGCCCGGGCCTTGGTGTTGGCGTGTGCTCCTCCTGAAGTTGTCCAAGCTGCCAAACATCACAAGCGCGCTCTATGTGATGAGAAAAGGCCTCCGAAATCCAGAAGGCCGGCTTCACTTCCGAAGCTACCCGATGTGAGTCATCAAGTTCACATCGATGTTGTAGAGCTCGTTGACAGCTTTGGCCGGAAGTACTACGCTGTCCATGCCACTGATTGGGTAACTCGATTTCAGATGGCCAAGTTGCTCAAGCACAAATCCTCTGATGAGATCATCATGTTCCTGCGTGAGCAATGGCTGCCCATCCTTGGCCCTCCACGTGTGCTAGTGGCAGATCAAGGTCGAGAATTCATCTCGTCGGCCTTTGAATCCTTTTGCAGCGAACATGCCATTCTGGTCTGGCACTCGGCAGTTCAGGCTCCATGGCAGAATGGTGTTTGCGAACGTGGTGGTGGTGTCTTGAAAGTCATCATGACGACTTTGGTCCAGAAACATTCAGTTGTAAATTTTGAAGAGATGGAAGCTAGTCTGGCCGAAGCAGTCACCTCTTACAACCACGACATCAATGAACTTGGGTGTTTCTTCCGCACAAGCGGCTTTGGGCAAACAGCCCCGAATGCTTGGTGATGTTCTTGGAGGCTTTCACCAGCGCCTCGCAGAGCATGGACTTGCTGATCAAGTACCTCACCTTGCTCGCCGACTTGCTTTGGGAGACAGCGAAGGTGGCTATGCTGAGACTGCATTTTTCCCGTGCAATCAGCACGGTGAATTGGCCAGATCAAGATCTTCTACTCAGTCCCAGACCTTGGAACCTGGCATGATCGTCTTTTTTTGGCGTGAGAGCAAGAACAATCCCAGATCCAGCCATTCCCGTCACAAATTGCTGCTTCGACGATGGCATGGTCCTGCTCTTTTGATTGCTCTCGAAGGTCATGCCAATGCTTTTGTGAGTTTTAAAGTCAGATAAAAAAATGCGCACTTGAACATGTTCGTCCAGCCTCATCGCTTGAACAGATCTCTGCCGAGACTTGGCGGGATGCAATTGAAGAGTCCGCTGAGGCCGCACTACATGATCTCACTGAACGAGGTGCTGAAGTCTGACAAGGAGATCCTCCTGAAAAACACCTACAACCAGATGGTGTTGAGGAATCCGTCAGCTCCTCTGGCGGCTAGTCCCTTTCAAGAGATTGCGGCGGCTCTTCAACCTTCGATGGCTGGCAGCCATGTGCCTGCAAATGTTGACCGTTCCCGAAGATCAAGTTTGTTGAGCGTTGCGCCTGTATCAGATGGTGGTGCGACTGCAGCTCCAGGCACTCCGATTTCAGATTTGATTAGAAGATCAAGGCAAACCAGACGTGATTCTACTGGTCGTTTGAGGCAGTTGGTGGATGAAGCAGAGCTTTGGATTTGGACTTAGGCTCAGAAGCTTCCAAGCGCCCTGCCGAAGTTCCAGTTGATGCGTTGTTTGAAGCTGAACGTCCCCAAGCAGCTGCAAGTGTTCCTGCAGTTCCGACTGGAAGTTCGCCCAGCAGCAGAAGCCCAAGTGCAACCCCACATGAAACCATGACCATGACCAGAGAAGAACTTCAAGCCATTGTCGATGATCCCAATGATCAGCGTCACCCTTTGATCAAGATTCAGGCTATGGCTGAGCTCGACAATATGGCTGGTGGAAACAAAGTTCATGATATTTCATGATCATGGCAGTTGGGACGGTCGTTGGCCGCTTCCTTCCAGAACAGACCGGGAAGTCGTTGAGGCACTTAGCTTCATGAGGCCAATGGGTTGCCATGAGATTCAAGCTGCACAAACGGCTCGAAGGGAGTACCGATGGAACTCCATCAAAGACTCCGACAAGCCTGCCTTCCGTGATGCTGCCAAGAAAGGCTGGGAGGTTTGGACAGACAATGATGCAGTTGAAGTTTTGTCCAAAGAGGCTTCAGAGCGAATCATAGCTTCCTTGCGTGCCAAAGGCGAATTTCATCGCCTGCTGCAACCTCGGGGTCTTCACCGACAAGAATGATGGTTTGCGGATGGATGGTGCTGACTTGCCAGTCAAAGCATCAGCCGCATAGTGGTGCCAGGATACAAAGATGTTGACAGTTTTGGTGTTTGAAAGGATGCTCCGACGGCATCACGAACCATCCAGCACATGATCCTGACCTATGCAGCCTGCAACAATAGAAAAGGTTGGAGAATGAAGTCAGCTGACATCAAGGCAGCCCTTCTCAAAGGGGAACTCTTTCAAGGAGGAGAACGGGTGAAAGCTGGCCCTGGTGAAACAGTTCTCCCTATGCCCCTGGCTGCATCGGACGGCTCCGAAAAGGCATCTTTGGTTTGAGTGATTCACCACGCCATTGGTATCTTCGTCTCAACAGAGCTTTGACTGAGCTTGGTTGGAGTCGATCGGCGTTGGATTACGCCTGCTGATACCTTTGGAGCCCAGATGGAGAGCTTGAAGGTCAACGAGCCGTGTCCATTTTGGATCAACTTGGCAAGCAGTTAGGTTTTGGTTCACTTGAGGAAGGTCGTTTTCAGTATTGCGGAAAGTTTGTGGAGCAGCATTCTGATGGCTCCATAACTGTCTCCATGCCGGAGTACCACACCAACATGTCACCTGTTCCTGTCCCAGCCCATCGGAAGAAAGATCTCAACAGTGATTTGACCCCTGCAGAAATGAAACAGCTGTGTGGCTTGCTAGGTTCCTTGCAGCGGTTGGTGGCGCAAGTTTGCGTTGATCAGGCCTTTGCACTTTCAGTTCTGCAGAGCGAGAAGCCGAAGATCAGCACCTTGTTGAAGGCGAATGTCTTGGTTCGTCGTTTCAAGGAGCACTCAGATTTCCACTTCCATTTCAAACCATTTGATCTCGAAGATGCAGGTGTGATGGTTGTCACAGATGCGTCCCTTGGAAACGTGCGTCAAGATGGCAGCCAAGGAGAAGAACCCTTGGAGCGTGTCTTTTCACAGTCTGCATACATGGTTTTCCTTGGAGAAAAGAAGTTGATCAATGGTCAGACTGGCAAATTTGCGATGATTGACTGTCGAAGTCACCGCATTGGTCGCTTCTGCCGCTCGACATATGGAGCGGAACTTTTAGGAGCTGAAGAAGGATTTGATGTCGGACAGTTTGTCCGTGGTCTGGCAGCAGAATTTAGAGGTCTTCAAGTTTCAAGTTCTTGGAAAGCTTGGTGAACGCTTGGCAAAAGGCGTTGAGATGACCGTGGTCACAGATGCGAAAGATATCTATGATCGTTGCAGCAGCGACACCAGCACATATGGTTCTCAGAAATCTCTTGCATTCACAGTTGCTTGGTTGACAGCGATTTTGCAGAAGCCCAACACAACGCTTCGCTGGACCAGCACACAAAACATGCTGGCTGACTGTGGAACGAAGGAGATGGAAGTTGAACATCTTCATTGCATCTTGAAGGATTGGGAATGGAGTGCAAGCTATGATGCATCATTTGTGAAGCAAGGAAAGTCCAAAGCTGTGAAGAAGGTTAAGCAATCAGCGCATGTGACTTTGCCTGGAGAAGAGATGAAAACATCTGGTCCGACGCTTCGACATGTGATGCAGCTTGGAGATGTCTCAGGTTGGCACAAGAAGAAAGACTTCATTGTGCAAGTTGCCCGAAACGCTCGATCCTACAGAACCCCTATGCCCAGGTTCAAGATGTCAGAATACCCTTTGAGAAGCACCTTTGGGCGCTTTGACTCAGAGACTGGATCGTCATGGTGATGACTTGAGACCGACGTGGAGTATGGCAATTTGCCCAATGCTCAGAGCATGCTGGATTTTCAGGCTGCGATCCTGATAATAAGCATCTCCAAGGGCCAAGGTCAACAAAAGAAAAGTACCTGCTGTGAAAGCTTCGATTGACCTTGGCCAGGACATTTTGCTTTGATCATGTACTTTACACATGGTCGCCATGTGGCTTGAATATCAGGCCTTGATCCGAAATACGCTGCGTTTGATGGCAAAACCGGCCGCCCTGTGACCGACTGATTGCATCATCACAATGTTTTTGCGTGTCATTTTGTTTAACATTTGCGACATGTGTTGGTGCAAAGATGTGCAAAGCAATACACGGCGCGAATGCCTGCACCACGCTGTCAGAAAAACAATTTATATTCCCCTATACAGTTGTTTTGCGCATGACCGTCAAATAGACTTTTAACTTTTATTTCTCAGAACTGGCCACGTTGCCAGATCCATTGCTCTGACGGATGGGATCGTACTGCACAGGCGCGCCGGTATATGGGAAAGCTTTGCAGAGGGTGTGGTTGAACCAAGTTGAGACCTGTAGGTGCCACTTGGCAGTTTGTTTTGGGACTCACCCCAAGAGCGGAAGAACCTCCTAGCACACCCGCAGAAAACACATTGCATATGGAGTTTGTTGGTTTGACAACTTGACATAACTCAAGAACAGGAACTGAAGCTTTTTCTGTCTTCGTTTACCGTTTAAGCTTTATCAAAATACTATGCATATCTCGGCACTCTGTACAACCACGACATTTCATAGAGATTTCATAGAAAATCAATGAAAATCACAGAATCTCATAGATATCAACGCTTTATCACCCACCAAGATTCTGACACACACTCTTCTCTCACTGTTTCCTCCTACACACACCAGACAAGAAATGGATCATTGAAGTGATCCGATGGGAACTGAATCCCCTCACATGCAATTAGGTTAGATTAATATTATATATATATGTGTGTGTGGGCTATGGTGGCCACCAGCTGCGACTTAAATGCGCCCAGGTGCGCCACCACAGCCCAGCAGGTACGTTTACACGGGTCCCGGGGAGGTGTCTTCGTTGATCACCGACCCCCCCGGACCTGGGTGATTCCCTGCTTTTAAGATATAATATAATATGATATGATGAGTCGCCCGCGAAGTTTTACGTCTATTCAGACGGTACGCACACTAGATAAGAAATGGATCATTGAAGTGATCCGTTGGGAACTGAATCCCCTCACATGCAATTGGATTAGAAACAATGACCTAAAGAAGATCTCCTCGAAGTGGTATACGATGAACATGAAGACATTCAGTGAAAAACGGAAAACAGATGGCAGGTACGTCATTCTGGCGTCCCAGAATGATTTCACACTTCTCAACAGGCGTCTTCGTTGGCCTGAGTCCTGTTGAGAAGCCTCAGGCCCCTTGCAAAAAGGAAAGAAAAAGGAAAAAAGGAGAGGTTTTACATCTATTCAGATGTTGCACACACACACACACCCTGCCTTTGGCAGGGAAGTGTCCTGGCAAATGAGGCGAAAATGAGAATGAAAGGGGGATGAGACTGAGATGAGAGTGAAAATGAGATGAAAGATTACTTAACCGGGACCCGAGGAGGGGAACGCAAAAGAAGAGGGGAACGCTCTTTAAGAGCAAACACCAACACCAACACACCTGGTCCGGAGCGAGCAAACCCTGAAAGGGCAAGGAAAAAGAAAGAGGGGGAAGACGGAAGCGCTTAAACCAACCTAACACAGCGAAACCTACGCCTACCTCTTCACGCACAGGACCCGACCTACCTGGGGAGGGAAGAACGCATGAAATAGGGGACCGAAGGGGGAACTAGTTGATGTCGACGAAAAAAAACAACCATTATAGAAGGGACTCAGGTCATTCCGAAGTAGTCGTGCGTTATTCCCAAAACGGGACCGTGGTCGATCAAGCCACATGGGAATAAACGGCTGTTCAATTTCAAGCGAATTAGATGCACGAAATGTTTAACCTCACCAGAAAACCATCAAAAGAAAAGAATCACCACACCTGGAAGGCATGTACCTGCCTGGATCATGTGTCATGTTGCATGTTGCATCAGAAGCTTGAGCATCAGCACAAAAAGAGGTTTCTGGCTGTTCGGATCGGCTTCAATAGAGCAAAGATGAAAGTTCCAATGTGTCGCAAAGAGAGCAGGAGCGGCGAGACGTTGTAAAAAGTGGAGAACGGAATGGCCGATTGTTTCACACTACTTAAACGAATTACTAAATTAAAATGTCAATTCAGAAGTCCAGTCCGTCAACATTCACCCCAAACAGGGTTCCCTCAATTGGGCCCATGGCACCATGTCGGGGACACCATGCAAATCACACTGGACAAGAAATGGATCACTGAAGTGATCCGATGGGAACTGAATCCCCTGACATGCATTTAGGCTAGGTATATATATATATGTATGTATATGTGGGCTATGGTGGCCACCAGCTGCGACTTAAATCCGCCCAGGTGCGCCACCACAGCCCAGCAGGTACGTTTACACGGACCCCGGGGAGGTGTCTTCGTTGATCACCGACCCCCCCGGGACCCCGGTGATCCCCTGCTTTGAGATATAAAAGAATTTAATACAATATAATTTAAAATGATATAAAATATGATTTAATTTAATATTATTTAATTCAGTTTACTTTAGTTTAACCGAATGTAGTATAATTTCAGATCATATCATATCATATCATTTCATATCATACCATTTAATATTTTATTAAATTCTGCAATGTAATGCTATTAAATATAATATAATTTCATTTAGTTTAATATAATATAAAATATAACTTCAAAATGTAATATAATATAAGATAATTTCTAATTTGATTTAATATATTTTAATAAAATATAATTCATTATCTTTATAATATTTTAAAAAGTTACTATATTATATTATATGATGAGTCGCCCGCGAAGTTTTACGTCTATTCGGACGGTACACACACACACTTGCTCAGAAATATCTTATCGAATTACTGATGTGGAATGCATCGAACGTGCACAAACAAACCAGTAAAGTCTGACAGGAGAAATTGGTTGATCCACCGTGAGGTTCAGTTCGAGGTATGCTTTCTACGTCCTTGCTCTGAAGAAGG
>Ga0126342_10007122_pt1 | contig 19921 bp, 10 predicted proteins | sample Cyp1metagenome_FD_92528 | JGI IMG/M metagenome (GOLD analysis project Ga0126342, IMG submission 92528) | Coral microbial communities from Lord Howe Island, Old Settlement Bay, Australia - Cyphastrea 1 metagenome | ecosystem: Host-associated > Invertebrates > Cnidaria > Coral ... | reverse complement strand
TTAAACACATGTAGTGTTGTGAGAGTACACAGGCAGTAAATAGGAAGTAGATACATAGCACATGTATATATGACTATAGGTAGCACGTAGGTACTTTGAGGGAGTATGTGTGCTACATAGGTCGTCTAAAAGGTAGCATGTACCTAGAAAATGCGAGGCTGGTAGTCAGAAATGCTGCAAAGACCTAGCAAATACGAGGCTGGATCTCAGAAATGCTGCCAATAGCTTGCAAATAGAAGGGAAAGGTGCTACTTGGGGACCCATACCAGTGGGGGGGTAGGAACACGGAGCACGAGACCACATATATATGTTGCATATATATAATGTATATCTATAATACAAGTAATATATATATATATATATATACATATGGTTAATGTATATCTGAGTATATCTATAAGAATTCTACAAGATAATTATATGTATCAATCTCTATGTATATCAAATTATCAAATATAGTCGTAGTGTTTACCCTGGGTTTACAATAAGATCTGCAAAAGCCATGGTGAAACCCAAGGAACAACAAATCTACATTCATGGTGGGTAAACAACACATCCATGTTAGTCTACAGGAGAGAACGTGCTTAGTGTTTGTGGGCTGAACCAAGGTAAATAAGGCCAGTTATAAATGAAATAACAAGGGTTTTACAAACAACCCTTGAAACGCCTGAGTGGATGATCCCTCCAAGTGGCAAAGGGATTTTTTGAAATTTTCTGGACTTTTTCTTCGCACTGGGTGGCTTGCCTTGTAGTGGTGTAACCATGCAACAAAAAAAGAGAGTGAAACATCGGGATTCCACAGTCAACCCAGTCGGTGTCCACGGATCTTTCTTGGCTTAATTCTACTGGGGAATATGGAACTTTTCTTTGTTCAGATACATTTGGCACGAGGTCATCACCCCCAAGTAAACAATCATGAACAAATCGTAACAGTTTTTTTTGGGAAGTTCAGCAATCACAAAATTTGGGGAGTTTTGTCCACAAAATCTGCTCGGATGGCGACAAAAAATCATCGAAATGTCATGGAAATGCACATCAGGGACGGCCATGTGGCCATGTGGTTTCAGCATATCCACATTGATGTACAGTAATTACTGTCTATGGTGATCTATGATGTACTATGTACCAATATGTACCACTTATGATGCCACTTATTGCACATTTCATTGGCATTTCTCCACAGTCGACTATAGCACTAGCACTCGACCAGGATTCGGATCGCGGGTCCTGTTTCACCTGTGTCATGGACTCATCTGAGGCCATCTCACATTGCCTGACACCGGGATGTGCCCTCCAAACAAGCGCCTTGTTGGTTGGGGAAACCCACCCATCCCAGGCCATTGGGGATCATCATCCCAGGCCACAAAAAGGGTGCTGAGATGTGCCAAGATGTGCCAAGTGTCACCCCAACGAGGAAAGGATGTTCATTCAGTAAGACCAGGCCCACGGCAAACATGTTGAGGAAGGTGTTACCATCACGCTTCCGATTGGTTTGGCAGCAGCTGGTGCTTCCCATGTTCGACAAGCCAATCAACCTGCAAGAAGATGGACAAAAAAAATGTGTTGGTGCCAAGAATAAACGTCCAACTCTCAAACATCAAGGTCATGTGGCTTTCAGGCCCAAACTCATCTGGAAAGCAACTCACTGTATCTACCGACGACATGGAGATGTGTGAATTCCTTCCATGGAACCATGTTCAAGGGATAAGCCTACATCTACGAGCCATTTGGGGTTCTCCATCCAAACCAACATCATAGATAATTGCTGTTGTGTGTTGTCCATATACTTTCAGTAGATACATCTCACGTGTGCACGGGATATCAAGCAACTATCATTCTCACTGTATAATATACCACGTTAAATCCCACTTGTTTCCACCATTGTATTCCCCAGCGATTTATCATAATTTCCACCATGGATAAACTTTGCCATTACAATCCATGAATTGCTGGAACTCCACCACAATATCCCATCATATCCCAGAAAGTGGATGGATGGATGGATGGACGGACGGACGGATGGATGCATGGATGGATGCATAGATGGATGCATAGATGGATGCATAGATGGATGCATAGATGGATACATAGATGGATACATAGATGGATGCATAGATGGATACATAGATGGATACATAGATGGATACATAGATGGATACATAGGTGGATACATAGGTGGATACATAGATGGATACATAGATGGATACATAGATGGATACATAGATTGATGCATAGATGGATACATAGATGGATACATAGATGGATACATAGATGGATACATAGGTGGATACATAGGTGGATGCATAGGTGGATACATAGTTGGATACATAGATGGATACATAGATGGATACATAGATGGAAACTTATAGATGAATACATAGATAGATGCATAGATGGAAACATAGATGGATACATAGATGGATACATAGATGGATACATAGGTGGATACATAGATGGATACATAGGTGGATACATAGTTGGGTACATAGGTGGATACATAGGTGGATACATAGATGGATACTTATAGATGGATACATAGATGGATGCATAGATGGATACATAGGTGGAAACATAGATGGATACATAAATGGATACATAGATGGATACATAGATGGATACATAGGTGGATACATAGGTGGATACATGGGTGGATACATAGGTGGATACATAGGTGGATGCATAGATGGATGCATAGATGGATACATAGATGGATACATAGATGGATACATAGATGGATACATAGATGGATACATAGATGGACACATAGGTGAATACATAGATGGATACATAGATGAATGCATAGATAGATACATAGTTGGATACATAGATGGATACATAGGTGGAAACCTAGATGGATTCATAGATGGATACATAGATGGATACATAAATGGATACATGCATGGATACATAGATGGATACATAGATGGATACATAGATGGATACATAGATGGATACATAGATGGATACATAGATGGATACATAGATGGATACATAGATGGATGCATAGATGGATGCATAGATGGATACGTAGATGGATACGTAGATGGATACATAGATACATAGATGGATACATAGATGGATACTTATAGATGGATACATAGATAGATACATAGATAGCTAGCTAGAAAATGGATAGATGGATCACTTGATCCATAGAATATAGAAATATAGAACGATGGACAGATAGAACGATAGAAAGACAGAACCAAAAAAAAATAGATAGAGCGAGCTAGAATTTAGCTAGACAGGTTTAGCTAGATTGATAGATCTGGAGGTTTCCAATCCATGGGGGTACCTCCAAATCATCCATTTATAGATGGCATTTTCCATGAAATAAACCAACTATTTTATGGAAACTCTCATCTTATGATATTGATAGGTCATCCATTTTAGATTGGGACTTGCCATTATAAACCAACCATTTTGGGGTACTCCCATTTATGGAAAACCACCAGTTTGTAATCAGTTTATAATCAATATCCATATGCTCCATGGTGCTGGAATATTTACCAACATTTGCCCTCAAAATCACCCAGTTATGTAGGTAAATATACCATACATGGAGCATCTGGGATATAATCCCATTGAAATACCCTCTGGTAAACTAACATAACTATGGAAAATCACCATGTTTCATGGGAAAACTCACTATAAATGGGCCATTTTCAATAGGAATTTTTGGAATAACCAGAGGGTAACCAGTTCTAAGTAATAGCCATGGCCAGCCATTTCGCTGTAGATCTTATGATATAAAGCCATGGCCGTCTCATTGGGATTTCCCCATGAAAAATCAACCAGCCACGTCTCATTGGGGAGGCTAGCCACTTATGGAAACCCCCAAATATCATTGGATATAAGTACTGAAATAACACCCTTTATGGAAAGGAAATAGTATGATCCATGTTTCTATATTTATCTATAATCTATAGATAATAGATGATAATAGATAATCGTTCTTATTTCCTAATGTAGAATCCCATTGAAAAACCAGTTATTTAGTAGCCATGGCCATGTAGATCTCATCACCAGCGCCTGCACATGCGGATCATGGACCGCAGATTCCGCCGCCCGGACCGTGAAATGCGGCAGCCCGGCACGTCCTTCAAGAGGAACCTGGCGACGTCGAGATTCCCGGGATGACACGTGGGGAGATCACAACAGAATGGTGCCCACAAGTGATGTTTCTTGGTTTATAAACCATTATAACCATAAAAACTAGTTCGTTATATCTACCATAAACCATATAGAATTCAGCCACTTATGAGGCAACTGAACGCTTTCTTGGGGGCCCCATCCTGAAAACAATGGGATTTTCATGGGCGTATTTTTTGAGATTACTGCATATTAGGGGTGTTTAAAACCAACCAATCTTGAGAATTGGATTAAGGGAGAAATTTCCCAGTAGACGTATAACATAACGTTTTCCTGTAGATTCCCCCATCAATTTCAAGATAAGAATTTACCACAATGAACGCGTTCTGTTCCCTATTGGTATTGGTATGATTCATTCAACAATGTATTCAATTATTTCTCCATCATCAGCCACACAAATGTCTATCAAATTACGGGAACTGCATAGGTGTCCCACCGTCCCACCCTAAAAATATTGGTTTCAGTTTCAGATTGTTTCAAACCTAAAATAGTTGATGTGTTTTCCCAGGTATAATCTACAGTTGTCAATGGTAAAACCTGGTTGCCCCCCCCAATTAACCATTCCAATATTAGATGATGAAGATTTGCCTTTAGTGATTGTCGGTGGTTTATAGGTTTAGAAACCCACCACATATTGGATTTGGGTCTTGATCCTAGCAATAAACATGAATAAACATAGTGACATAGTGGATCTTCGGCCCCCCAATAAACCCTAGGAATCACCCATCAACCATTATCAACCCGTAGGCTTCATCGGGTCTGCGGCACCTGCAATTCTGTCCCAAGATCTCATCCCTGCTGTAGCCACCTGAAGCGATGAAGTGTTTGCCATATTTTCTTGGGACTTACCCTCTGGTGATTTAACGTAGCATCACCATTTTTGATAGGTAAATCTGTCTGCCTCTCTCTCTATATATATATATATATATCATATATATATATATATATCATATATATATAAGCCATGTTCCAGCCATAGCTATGTGAAATAACCAGAAGGTGACAAGCAAATACGATGAAACATCTGGTTGTTCTTCGTATTGATTTGAGATGAACTTCTACAAAGGAGACTTGGATGTTGTCCATCAAATACACGAGTTTGGCGTATATTTCTCCTAAACCAGTCTTTGGGATATGGATAAATGGCTTGAGTCAATCCCCAAAGTTTAAATAATTAGGAAACATCATCATCTCCTTCGCAGGGATAAGCTCATCGAACATGTTGCCCGCAACCCGCACATTTGACCAGACCACACACCCTAAGCATTGATTGGCAAAGAGCAAAACACTGTACGCAGGATCTACCTTGAGGGTTTTCGGCTTAGGGTTGCTGCTGTAGGGTCTATTTCTTAGGGCCTTTAGGGCCTAAAGGTCTTAGTGCATAGCAAACTGCAAAAAACACTGCGCATAGACAGGATTTGTTATCATTGAAAAGCAGCGTTTGTGCGATCGTCTGGACATACATGTGGTGCTCCAGTCTCTGGAAGTGCTCCGCGCTCAAGCATCATGGTTGCAGCGAACATGTTTAAAGCCACTGACCGGATTTGTTGAGATACAAAGTTGAGAAACCAAAACAATGTATTGAATTTCAAGAATCAATAATGAAAAGTAGATGTCGACATGGTGATGTTACTTTTGACGTATTGATGTTACTATGTTGGGTCTCGGAAAAACCAAATGCATCGCCAGGGTATGGCTGTGGATCAATGGACATCAATGGACCCCGAGCAACCCAATCATTCACTCTCCAAGCGTTGGGTAGATGGATACATATCATATCTGTGTATCTATATATCATAAATAGACATAAATAGATATAAATATAAATAGATGATCACCAGTCAATCATGTGAATCATGAAAAATCACCATTGAAATACACACATACAAGGTGGTGCCCAATAAATCGTTGGCTCAGTTGGTGGTTTATGCTAAATATATCTATAATGTGGTTAACAAATTATATAAAAAACCCTCCGTTTTGGGATGGTTTATACCACCCATTTATCCATTTATGGTGAATTTAGGAATGGTTTACTATTGTTTTAACCACATTACTTACCTGGTTGGTGGTATACCTACCCCTCTGAAACATATGAGTTCGTCAGTTGGGGTTATGAAATTCCCAATATATGGAAAGTCATAAAATTCCATGGTTCCAAACCACCAACCAGATAATTGCATGTCACCCCAAATTAGATGCATTTCCTATCATTTCCTCACCGGATGCTTTGTGGAAAAAATGCTTCCCAACTTCCTTTGACTGTGGTTATAAACCAACATAAACCAACTTATAACTGGGGGGGGGCACCACCGGGCACCACCCAAGTAGCGTTTCTCGCCACCATCGCCGTGGCACTGAGTTTGGCGAAACTGTCTGAGACTCCAATCACCGGACAGTCCGGCACCAGGGCATCGGCCAGAACGCAGGGTTTCTCGAAGGTGTCGATCAAGAAACCCACCTTTCTGAGGGAAAAATAGGCCATGGCCGTGGTTAAATGATGTTCAATGCTTGGTGAATATATTGACATCATATGTAATGAATGGTTCAGAATATACTAATATAATTATTCTTATGTATATGTTATATAAACATGTGCTGGTTAATACATTGATATAACTAGTCTTATGATGAAATGTATGAAAACCCAATAAATACATTATAATATACTAACTATAACTATTGAAGGTATGTTGGGGTGTCTTATAAACCCAATGCATACTAGAGTTATGTCCAAGATGAAATCCTAGTTAAGCTAGTTATATGTCAACTTAGCTATCGTAAACGGGGGCCTCACCTTGTACCACAGGCTGGTTGTGAATTCTACTGGTTGGTTCATATAACTGTTCTTATGATAAAGATATGTAAAGTATAAATAATCTATATAACTAACTACTAACCTGATGTGTTTAGTTAAGCGTAAGCGTATGAAATTAATTGGTGTATTAATACTCAATACTCAGGAACAATCAGTTCTATTGTGTATTTCATTAGCAAGAAGCTCACCTGATATATACCTCTGATCAATACACGTGTGCTATATGAATCAACTTGTAGCTAATTAGTTATATTAATACCACAAAACTTGTAATGTGTAATTGTGAAACCATAGTGTGATATTATAGAACTCATCACAGCTTGCAATGCTTGCGAATAGTGGTGAATTATAAGTTATACCTAGAGAATCGTGGATTCACCTATTCACCACCAATAAATTGGAAACTCACAATGAAGGCTTTTCACATCTTGTTCTGTTCTTTTTTACCAAACAAACCTCTCCAACGTTGGCATCTTACGAATTTCGGCCTCGCGATAGAGGCTCCGGGCGCTGTTGATGCTCAGTTGTCGCACCGGCTGCAGACGGTCCAAGGTCACCGCATCACCTTCGATGCTTTCGGGGCACACCATCCGCTGCGGCGTTGGTCACCGGAACTTGGGCCCTTCCAGAAAAAGGGGTGGCCGAAAATTGGCGGAACGCTTGAGCCAAGCAAGTGATGATGATACATCTTGATACTGATGATATTGATTTTGATGATGGTATTGATATTGATACGTTTTACGTTTAAAAAATAATGATATATATATATATATAGTCTTGTCTTAATCTAGTGTATATAATAGTATACTATCACTGAAGACTGAAGGCGTAAATTCTGGGGATTACAAGCACAATCCCTATCAAACACTGGAAGTTCGTCTCCAATGAAATTATATATATATAGTAGCCCAACTGCTGAGCTTGGTGCCTCCTAAAGAAGCCTTGTAGCAACCCAGCATTGAGGCACAGCATCTCATATCTTTTCAATGGAAAACCATACCTGGACCCCTGGAACACTTCGAGAAATTGCTGCAGTTTTTGCCCCAACTGTTTGGTATTTCTTGACCAAATTCTGTCTGTTGGGACGTCTCAAGGCCATATTAATGAACATATATGGACCCCCCGGTTCAACGAAAACAAAACTGTGGGGGTCGCCTGGGGACCTGGGAACAACTTGACCTTTCGCAGTAGGAGGTGAGCATCTCATGAAAAGTATGATGGTCATTCATATCAAAATAGCTGGTCCATGGATGTTCATCCCCTCATAATTCTATAGGTATTTAATTGGCATATATTGGCATTCATATATTTATTCTCGGTGTTTTGTTTGCTTCTGCCATATCTAAACCCATCATAGTCGTCATGGTCGATCTGGTTCAAAACAAATGTTTTTGTTAGCTGGTATATATCCGCATTGAATACAAAGGATTAAAGTACTACTCTGTCCATGGTTGATGAGAAATTGTTTTTGAATCCCATTCTTTCTGAGTAAAATTATTACACTACCCGTGGCTCAGGAGACTTCATGTCAACCCAATGCCCTTTCCATTTGACATGTCTTACAGAGCCATACTTATTTCTTACATGACCATGGAAACCCTTAACACAAAAACATCCTTCGCCGTCTTCATGCATCTTCTACGTTGCAAACAAAAGACATCAACCATTGTTCAACATCGACCCAGGTTACGTGGGTAGCCTCCAAGTTTAGCGTTGAAATGCGGCAAAACCCTATCCCCCAGGTTTCATGCGTAACTGATAACTGTGGCCCAAGACCTAGTTGGGAGCTGCCTTTGGATCCCATGATCCCTATTCTCAACTGCCTTGGAGGGGACGTTCCAGCCTGGGCATGGTGGCCACATCGTAGCCATGGTAGAGGTACAGAAGATGGACTTCAAAACATGAATGGCTCAATGATTGTAAGAAAAAACATATCATACCATGTATGGATCCATTGGCAACTAATGCTTGACACATCCCTGAAAAGAAATGCGGACATATTTCAAGCAAAGGTGGCCTTACATGGGGAACCTTACACAGACATGGATAGGAGCAGGTGAACCTTGGGTATAGCAGGGTTTCAAATTGGTCCTCCCGATGGCTGATTGAAACAAAAAACACCATCAACAACAAGTCAAGTGGTAGTTCAAAGGACTTCATGGCCGGTATACAAAGGGGATAATGATATGGGTCAAACGTGTCCACTTCGCAGATTTGGGCCATTTATTGGAACATCCCCGCATTGGGGTGATTTTGCCTCAATCATCCCTAGGTTTTCGATGGTATGACTAAGCATAGCTAGAAGTTGGCTTGTTTTGTATCGAAAGTTGTGGTTTTGTCTGAAAATAGGCTACTGCAACATTTGATGCTTCATAACAAAAAATATGTTAATTTTCATGTTCCCATTCAGATATGGTAATAACATTTAATAACTGGAGGTATCCCCCAACTTTCGAAAAACAGACCTCCAAAGGAGGTAAATCCTATCATTGCCGCCTTTGTGCAAGCTGGTGCTCCCCAGTTGTGTTGGTTTATAAACCCACTATATAACTATATATAGATATATACTGTGTATGTATATATATATATATGTTTATAAATCGACCATAAAGAAGTCGGTGAATCTACATGCTTCTTTCCAACAACTTAGCAAACAAACTAGGGTTACCAACTGATAGATCAATATAAAATTAAATTTCAGGATTACAGCACTACGCCGCTACGCCAAAGAGCAGTGGTATGGAAGTGACGCACATCACCAAATGTCCTGGTTCTTGCAGCAGCCTGAAATGGAGAGGAAACTGCCAGGAAATTGATGGAAAATGCAGCTGCGTATATACTATGAGATTCTGTGTGTATATTATATATATGTATATGTATATGTACGTATATTAAGTTATATTATAAGATTAGATGATCTTGCAAAATCTATAATGAAATTTCATGGACGGAATTTGAATCCAAACATAATGTGGGTATCTAAGCAGCAAGAAGGAAAACACTTGGTAATTCTACAAAGAGAACATGTCGATTCTATCCACACAAATTGGTCAGGCCCGCAAATTCAGTTCTGCCAGCAGCAAATCAGGTAAGGATATGTCAAAACCAGCATATGGTACCGAACCCAGGGGTATCCATCCATGCTTGGGGATTTGAAACACGTATGGGTCAAGGCTGAAGGTTAGAACAGAAGGTGCGATCAATTCTGAGCCTACCCAGAAGGGGCGGGCATGTTTCACCAACAAAAATGGGATTACTGTTAGCAATAGTAAACCATCCCCACATTTATTGGGTTTAACCCACATCTTTTTGTAAACGTTGACCCCAGGATACCCGTGAAAATAGATGATTTGCACCAGCTATGTTCTATTACATGAGGGTATAACCCCGCTTGGTCTGTTGAATACTGCGTCATACCTGGTACCTGGTCACATTCCAAAATTGTAGACTTGCATCTTCAAGGGATCTAGCATGAGACTCCAAACTTACCTTGTCGAACAGGAAAAAAACAAGTTCCAAAAGTCATGTTAGGCTCGTCAAACAAGATATTGAAAAGCAACTCCTTAGGGTTCTTGATATGATAGTTCTTTACTTTTTTGCATCTGTTTAATCTCTACAGGGATCACTGCTACATATACTACATAGAATCTTTGGGGTTCTGTCAAGACTCAAAATCCCATGTGGTAGCCTGTGGCAGCACCAGTTTTTTTTCCACGTTTAAGTAGCAAGGCTGGGTGTCATCCATTTTGTTCCAAACAAAAATAATAGTGTTAGCTACGTTATGCATGCATCTATATATCCCATCATTATATATGTATATCTATATAATTATATATATACACCCGTTCTCTCTTATGTGCCCGTTATATGCCCACCATTTTACAACAAAATAACCCCAGTAATTCCCAAGTATATTCCCCACTATATTTCCATAAATGGTTGGTTTCATAAGTTTCATATACATGTTCAGTAAATTTTGGTAGATTACATTCCATATATGTCCATGCTATATTTCAATCTAATTTCATATATTACAATTAATTGTACATATTTCTGAACATATATCCCCACGATTTCCACGAATTAAAACACATCTAAAGTTGGTAGTACTCGTTGCTGACACCGGCAATGCGGCAAAGCGCCTATTGAGGTACCTCACCACTGCCTGAGCGATGAAACACCGTGGTTCAATCATAGAAAACAAGGGTATACATGAGGAAAACCTGTGAGTATCCAACGTCCACCTATCTTGTGGGAATATAATGAAATAATCATGTTGATATAATGGCACGTACAACCCACAAAATTATAATGTGTGTGTGTGTCTGAAAAGGGTATGCCCCAAATCAGTGTGGGGTTCCCAACAACTGCATCAGGTTTTTGCCACAGTAACGATTCAAAACTACCAAAATGATCCAAAATGGCGATTCAAACCTACTCAGAATGACTGTCAAGAAACGGGCTGGTGTAGGTTAGAGCAGTTTTGGTAAATGTTGTGGCGTAAAGACATCTAATAGTCATAGTCATAGTCCAAACAAAACATAATTTACAACTGCGGGAACATGTGAGCAACATCATTTTGCCCTCTCCATATATCCCCCATGTATTTATCATCCCTCCGGTAGAATAATATATGGAACATAACCGATAGAATAATAATACAGATCTAATCATCGAACTAACTGTTCATTTTCCATGGTTCTGTTCGTTCACTGGCGGGTATTCACCAATAAAATCCCAATGAAATTCTGTATGAACCATCTATTATTGGGATATATACCATCTATTATTAATTGGGATATACCATCTATTGGATAGATGGTATACCAATGACATCTCAATGAATTGGTATACCATCTATTATTAATACCGTATTGTCTATTCGGCCATGGAAATTCCCCATTTTGTTTCATCCAAACGCATCCCAGAAAAGGCGCCACGGGGCGCCTCCTCTTCCGCAAAAGTCGGAGGAATATCTTCGATCACAACGGCCAAGGACCTGACGAGAAACCCCGCGGCTGGTTTTGTTGGGTCATCCTGTGGGAATCTGATGGAATCTGCCGTGCGTTCACCGGAAGTTTTGCTCAGGCATTGTCAATCTGATCGCGCACATGGAACTTGTTTTGCTTGATTTGTCTTGGTTCTTGGCTGGCTTTTGTTTTCGTTGTTGTCCTTGCCATCCCTGTTGCTCTTGTTGTGGTTATCCGTTGCTTGGTGGCTTCCAAATACGCTGGACCCGTCGAATCCCCAATGCAAAAAACGTGTGGCTGCCAACCACGCCAACCATCAGCTTGTGGCAGAAAACTGAGGAAAAAACATATACAACCATCAGCTGATATAACCCCAACCATCAGTTATATCAACCATCAGCAGATTTGTGAGAAATTGATTGTTACTTGTTGTTATATCAGCGTGAAATCCCCAAGATTTCGATTGGTGAAATCCCCATGATTTCGTCCGATTTGGATTTTTTCCATTGTACCAGTTAAATGAGAAAAACCATCCAGTTGGTTTCACCAGTTGCTTTACCATTGCATGCTAGCAAATCCCCATTCTGTGTTTTTCATCCCCATCATGTGTGGTTTTTTCCCATTAGCTTGTCAATCATATTCCCATGTTTGATTATATCCTGATCAAAGACTGTGGTACACAACAGTGGCAGCAAAGCTTTCTTTCCGAAAGCATTGCAATTCAGAACCGCTAAGTGCAAGAAAGCAAGCAAACAGGCAAAAAAAACTAACTATACATGGTTTGCCTTATACCCCTAATCGAAGTGGCTGTTGAGTAAAACCCAATTTGTATAGTTACCATGATATTTCCATGGTTGAGAATAACCCTCCATCTATATAGTTGTTTCCCCAAATAAACTACCAAAATTCATCCAGTTGTTTTGCCAAGTCCCATTGTTCAGTGGATACCCTCTGGTAAATTAACATAGACCCTGAAAATCAGCAATTATTAATTCTATTTAATTTTCATGGTTTCACTAATCTTCCAACCCCTGGCAGGGTCTATGTTAATTTACTGGAGGGTAAATCCCATCATTGTATTCCCGCATATTCCCCTGTTCGGTGCCTGCGAGTTACAACCCTTATACCATCCAATGACATCACCCATTTCTGGTTCTTACACCGTCACTTTCCCAGCTTACAACCCCACAAATTTCCCACAAATTTCCCATAAAATTGTATACACTCAAAAAAAATTACATAAAATAAATCATATAAAATCATATAATATCATCATTTTCCGACACATTTTCTCGTTGCAAAATCCCCAGGTTTGCCGTTGCACGGGTAATTTTCCACCGTGGCCAGGCCGGAAGGCCTGGAGCGCAGCACATCACGTCCACCACCCAAACCGCCAAAGACCATGCTGCGGCCTCGGCGGCGAGGCCGCACAAAGGGGGATGTGTAGAAAATGATGGGATAATCCCTCTGGTAAACATACAAAAAACTATTGAAAATGGTGATTTAGTTCGTGGATTTAGCCATTAATAGCATGGTGATTTTCCATAGTTATGTAAACGTTTACCAGAAGGTATCCCTGATATTCAAATCATATTAAATAAGAATGTTCTGGGAGATGTGGATAAATCGATGTACAAAAAGTAATCTCTGTAGATGATCTCAGATGTGTGTACTGATAGTAAGAATCTATAATTAGTTGTGTGTAATCATAGATATGTTAGACTTATCCCTAGTACATAATATCTTTGTTATCTAGGGTGATGCATACATAAACAGAACATGTTTTTTGTTTAAAGAAAGTTATGCTGATAGTTGTATATACAGCGCAATAAATACGTACCGCTATAGAAGGTCATGGTAAAATCTGAATCCAAAGTAGTGACTCGGATGATCCAATGACTGTTCATTGCGTGTTCCTTTCTTTGGGGATTACTTGATTACTCTGATTATTACATAGTATTACTCTGATTACTCATTGCTCTATATTTGTTTCATTGCTTTATATTCTACTTTTACTTTTATATACATATTATTGTTTAACAAACAAACATAATCTAATATAATATGTGTACATGGTGGCCTATGCATTCCGTGCTTATCTGTACACTGCATAATCCTGCCCATCTGAGCCATCTGAGCTTGACCGACCGTCTTGCAAGGTCAGCACCTGGTGATTTTGATACTAAACATATGATGATGTATATTTTGTTATCACAAATGAGTATCATGTTTGTTATGATTACTACTATATTGTTTCTAGTACTATTACTGCGATGATTTTTACTAGTGCTTGTATTACTATTGTTTGTATTGCTGTTGTTACCATCATTAATATTACCCTTTTTAATATAATTAATCAACAATTTTTATGTATAATATAGATAGTGATAGGGGCCTGGGTCAACAATAACGTGCGTCAACATGGGGTGACCGTCACGCACTGGCAGGGGATCAAAACTGGCAACCCATCCCCGCACGGCGAAACCACAGCATTTTCCAGGATTTTCAAGCAATCTTTCAGGGATGGGAACAGTACGAAACCATGGAACATGTGTCAAACCCACGAATCAGCCACTAGCTGCACTAGCTCAAAAACTAACAAAACATCAGCCGATTGGGATTCTCATCGGCAGGACAGAACTGACTACCAATCACATGGTGTTTTTTTTATCCCGTGTTTACTGGTTGCATCATGACATCCCAAGGAAATGCTTGGCGTTCTACCCTGATCCAACCTCGAGATGGGATGAAACCAGTTCAAAATCGGATTGTACGTAGCCAAGTCACCACGTAGTGACGTAGTGAAAATCATTTACGTTTAAAATAAGCCACCATATGCTTGCACAGAACACACACACACACATATATATATACACATACATGTGGGTAAATCAAAATAATGGTCATTGACACTATAAATCACCATCATATCCCAATCATACCATATCATACCCCTATGTTTGATTTGGTGCTTGAACCGCCACTGTTGAATATATCCTCTGGTGATTCAAGAGTTTGAATGACCAATAGAAATAAGTTGTTTTCCATAGCTATGTTAAATAAACAAAGGGTAATGAGCCCAATGATGTCAATTACATCACTATGTTTGATATATCTTGATCCATCCCCATATTATATTCCAGTGTATCCCCATGTATATATATATATGTATATCAATTAGTTGATCAAGTGTATATATTGGTATATATATACACAGTATACAATGATCATAACAGTATACTCTGGGTATTCCAGATATGTATATATATATATATATTACATCCCCATATATCATTGATGTACTAATGGAAATATTTCCGATATTTAAAAACATATGGGCATATAAATGATATACTATATCTTTATATATTCCATGTATTCCCATTATCAAAACATTGTATTCCCATTATATTCCAGATATATGTATATGTATGTATATATATATATATATGTTTCATCACCATGTATAATTGATATAGTATATATGTATATATAGTAACGTAATGAAGATATATGTTGATCCATTCCATGATATCCCCATCACGAACCATCTACGCTCCACGCTACGCCTGGTGCCCTGCACGTCCTGCTGCTTGCGCCCAGGCAAAGTGTGGCAAAACTTGCCACGTGATGCCGTCCTCAACGGGAAACGCACACCAAGGGGGGTGGATCCAACAAAAATGCTCAATTTAATGGGGTTTAATGCTGGAATTAGTGGGATTTGATAGGAAAATAATAATGATTTAATGGGAATTTAAGCCGACTGATAAAGGTAGCATGACTGACAATATATTTATAGCGGAATAACTCGGAATAACTATATATATATATATATTACAGTGATATGATTTCATACGCTGATGTGTAACCCACCAAAACGGGGGATCTCTCATGGTTCTACATTCGGAATACCCACAACAGGATGTAGCAGGCGATGTGCGGCACTCCTGTTGCCAGCAGAAAATCATTTTTTGTTTGGGGCTACCCTCTGGTTATGCCAAAATAGCTATTGAAAATTGCCATTTATAGTGGATTTTCCCATTAGACATGGTGATTTTCCATAGAACACTTCCTTTTTTTGCTGCTCAACTGAACCATTAAACACGTGTTTTCAGTCACCTAATATGATATAATTTTGCTACTTAAACACATTGATTTCTCGAGCCGTTGTACAGCCATATTTCCAAACTAAAACCACCATTTCTTGGTAGTTTTGGCCCCAAATCCACTTCTGAATCATTATTTCCCCTATTGACATATCATACAGCCGGGTAGCCCCCGGATTTCAAATCCATGTTTCGACTATTGTTGGATATATGATATATCCCATTATATCACCACCAAAATCTCATTTGATCATCATATTTGCATTGGTTGGTGGTTGTTGGTTTAATATATTCCCATGAAATTCCCAATGTATTATAAACCATTGTTGTTGGGTGTTATGTCTTAATATATATATATATATATATGCATATATATATACCCAATATAACACAATATAATACAATATAATATAATATAATATAATATTCTATATATTGTATTGTATTGTATTGTACTGTATTGTATTGTGTTGTATTGTATTATATTATATTTTATTATATTATATTATATTATATCATATTATATTATATCATGTTATATTATATTATATAAGGTTTTGCAATTGATCTGGGCTGGGGTCTCTGGAAATGGATTCTTGGGTCTTTGAATTGCATTATAGGTACCTTGTTATTTCCCCTATGAGGTAACCAATTGGTTGATTAAATGGGTATCATCTTACCATTGGTTATTTAATGTATGAATTTGTTTTCTACCATGCTCAAAAAATAATCATATGCACATTATTATGTTCACTCTTAGGCAACCAATTGGTTGATTAAATTGGTATCATCCCAGTATGGATTACGATTATTTGTTCTATCATATTCTTTGGATAAACAGGGGTCCACCACTACCATTTCCCTCTAAGGGTACCCGATCAATTGCTGGATTAAAATGGAATAGGTATCATCCCTTTATAGGGTATATACTATATCTATTTGTTTCAACCACGCTCATGTTTCTTCTAGGGTGGTGCCCCCATATACCTGTGGTATAAAGCCACCTATATTATCCCTGATGATCACTCTTTTATTCAAGTACTAAATTTCCCCAGTATTTCTACGTCTACATCATATATCCTTTAAATGCAATGTCCAATTATGAATTTTGCCGAACTCAGGGTGCAGAAATCTGCACCTTGACTTAGGCAAAAAAAAATTTTTTTGCTGATATCCTAGGTGCCTGGTGGGGTATTGCCTAAGTCAAGGTGCAGATTTCTGCACCTAGACTTCGGCAATACAGAGGTTGTACCCTGGGATTTAGAAAAAAAACATGTTTTTTTTGCCGATATCAGGGTGCAGAAATTTACATGTGGACTTAGGAACCAGCCTTACTATTATATTCTACCATGTTTTTTCCCGCAATGGATTCGGGGTCCTTCATTTTGAGATTTAGGCAATATTTTTTTTTGCCGATCTTTTGGCTCGGGGGACCCCAAATCCATCGCCACCGCAAATCCGTCGCATAACAATATCTTATTTTATATGTGATCTAAGTGCTCAACCAAAAAAAACATATCTGAACTACGATCGAATTGGTGATCGTTTGTTCTGACTGGTACTTCCACGAGTAGAAGGGTAAATGGATGGAGAGGCTAATTGTCAATCCCCTTCTTGGCATGACTACCGAATGACGAATAAGAATTAATAATATTGAAACAGCCAAGGGAAACTAACCCAAAACGATTTTTCCTTAGGGACAAAAAGCACTAGAAATTATATACCAAGGCCACCTACCTTGATAGATAAGATAGATAAAGAAATAAATGATGGAAAATATATATCACACAATCAGAGGTAGAACTAAATCACCAAGGACCCTAGAATCAAATTCCAAAGGCCCCTTATCGGCTGCAAAACCTTATATATATATAAATACCACCATTAAATAAAATTCAAATACGTTCTGGTTAAATCACCACCTTGGTTGGGGCTTCACCCCCAATGAAAATACCCTGTCCTGGGAGACCCACGCGTCATAGAGCACCTGGCGAAAAGGATTAACATTGAGGAAAGGTATGAAAATTGATAATGGTAAAAAATGGAAAATAATATATAATAATGATATATAATAATGATGTATATAATATTGACAGTTAACACTGAGTTTCACCATTTGATAATGATGATACGTTATTAACACTGGATCAAAAGTTTAGTACCTGTGTGCACATCAAAACAATTCAAAACAGCTGTGAAACGGATGACAATGGTGTTTCATGTCACCGGCATTGATCCATCACCCCGAACAAGAACAAACTATTAATGTCCATCCTGGATTGCTGCCCACCAACCATGCTGCAGATGCTTTTCCAAGGGCGTCTTCATCAAAAGAAGGTTACAAGAAAAGTCAGAATCATACCATTTTTTAGGGTCGAACAACAACAAGAAACTTATAACATATTGGAATCATGGACATCATTGGCCAAAGTCCTCTCCACCTGTTGGAACAAGATCCCGGTTGACCAAAAATGGCCCGAGAAAGCCGACGACATCAGGGGCACCTGATTCTTTTCATCGCAGCCACCGAACAAAGCCAGCTGGCCACGGAAGGGCACCACCTGCGTCGAGACGCGTCGTGTTGTTGGCGCTGACCAAAAAAACGAAGAGATCTACAAGGAATCATGGGCGAGACATGGGGGTTGTCCCGTAATGTTCTTGCAGAAAACACTTTTCAAGGAGGCTGTGACTGAGGAATTATAAAGCTATTATATACTAGCAGAGAAACTCTGCATGCGTGCAACGGTCACCAAAATCCTAGACTATTTTCAGTGCAGAAGCAAGGGCTCACAGGGAACCAGGGTGGGAGCGATACACTTCCCGTTACCGCTGGATGTTTTTTTCATATTTCTTGGCTACATTACGCACCCACACCCTTCAAAGCTGACATGAAATCCTTGCAAAAAATAGTTTACCATCAGAAACAACACTGTTGGCTCGTTTCCAGCTTCCATCTTGGATTTCCAGGTTTCCTTCCTCTTGTTGCCTAAGTCATTCCTTTTGTACATCCCAATCTTTACCAGGAAATAATATAAAAACTCTCTACAGTATGTGAGCAGTGGTCAAATCCTCTGCAATCCCTTTACACCGGTTGGTTGATAGGGATTCCTATTCTGGGCGAAAATATGTAATCCTCAATCAACCAGGTAGGTTCATGACCCTCTTATCATCATCAACCATCAACCAACAAATCTGAATCATGTCCTTATGTAAAATCCATTTCCTTGGGGTTAAAGAGTGGACTCATGTAAAACCCCAAAGCTCGAACTCAAATCTATAGTGTCTTCTATTCACTTTATACCCAAAAGATATCAGATATTCCTGGTGTCCTAAACTTTTTCATAGGATCGTCCATTCTGAAGCATCCAGCGGGGTACCCCATGGCTATGGAAATTCCCAAACTCCACCTGGTGTTGGGCGCGAGCCGACCAGGGAGCTGTGAAGGGTCCCCGCCAGCCATCTTCTCCTGCGGGCCCACCAGGTCCATGAGACTTTTTGCGAAAAGCGCAGCGGTTGGATCGAGTGTCTATCTTCAGTTTCTATACATGTGTCTGATTGTTTCTATACAATTTTGAAAGATATATATATATATATAATACAAATAAATAAATATATAAAATACTCATATATATATATATTACAATATATATATACTATGTATATATATACTATGTATATATATATATATATATTATTACTATATATAAAAATATTACTATGTATATATAAATATATATATATATATATATTACTATGAAATATATATATATGTTTACTATATAAATATATATTACTATAAATATATATATATATATATTACTATATATATATTTATATATATATATAAAAATTTATATATATATATATATATATAT
>Ga0126342_10007121_pt1 | contig 19922 bp, 13 predicted proteins | sample Cyp1metagenome_FD_92528 | JGI IMG/M metagenome (GOLD analysis project Ga0126342, IMG submission 92528) | Coral microbial communities from Lord Howe Island, Old Settlement Bay, Australia - Cyphastrea 1 metagenome | ecosystem: Host-associated > Invertebrates > Cnidaria > Coral ... | reverse complement strand
TTGAAATTGCACTTGGCAGTCATGTCCTTCATCCATGCCAATCTCATAGCCCATGGTGGTGTTGGGTAGCTGTCACGGGGTGCAATCACTGCACACGCCGCAGCCAGGCTAGGACACGCAGGCTGTGCAAGGGGTTCCTAGCCAGAAATAGGGAGCATGGGGCTGTACTTTCTTTGCGGTCACCGTTCCTGCAGACAAGGACCTACATGAAAAGCAAAGCAACACCAGTTCGTTTCATATGGCAGCCAAGCCGCGCAACTCGAGATCACACATATGTGCGTGCCATGCTGTTTCATCTCTTTTCGCTCCCTATAGCCCTAGCCTTTCTCGCACGCATGGAGATGCAGCAACTAAAGGGAGCGCTGGCTGAGGACAAACGCACCTGCCGGCTTCCACCAATTTGAACGCGACAGAGTATGGGTCGGAAGGTCCGCCAATAAATGGGTTGCCCGGTGGCGGCGGCGATGGCGGCTGCGCATGGGTAAGCTACAAGATGCGGATCTGTTAGCCCTGGACACTTTGCGCACCAGGGCTGGACAAGTGGGCGGTTTTGCGGCCCCATTTTTGACACCCTTGAGTGGGACAGAAACAGAGGCCGGAAGAAGTGGGGGCACACTTTTTGGGTGCCAGATTCTAGGCTCTGTTTTGGGGCCCCAAGCCCTTCCCACATCAAGGTTTAATCCCGTGCGTTTGGGTCCAGGTTCCTCTCCCACCTTGCCCTGCGCCAATGGCAGGTGACGGTGTTCTGGCTGACTGTAGCATATTTGAAACAGAAGCATAAGAGTAGCGGCAAGAAGGTGCTGTGACCAATATGCTCTACAGCCCAAAATGTCCTCGAGGATGCGTAGTTGCAAAGGAAGCTGCGACAGCAAAGCCGTCAAGTGGTTGGACCAATGCAGCGCCTGTGCAGGTGTGCGGGGCTCCCAAATTATGGCTGAAAAGAGAATACCAGGAACTACGTCAAGCCGACCCTGACGGCCAACCTCAGCTCTGAGCACGGTTGTTCCACTTGAGCCATGCTGCCTGATTGTGGTTCGCAGAGCCGAAGTGGCAACGTTCCTTTCATGGCATTGGTGCCGGGCTTCGCAGTTACGTTCCAGGCTTCCTTAATTCATGAACTACCCGCTTGTCCTGAGCCGGTGCAACCAAAGCCACTAGAGTTTGGGGTGGTGCGGCCAAAAAGGCGCAAGATGCGCTACGCTTAAGCGAGCTTGCTTGGATTGTGCCCTCGGAAGCGCAACAGCTGCCTGCAAGTAGACATTGAGATGCAACACAATATATATATATATATATGTATGTATGTATGTATATATACATATTTTGATTATGTCATGCCACCAGAAGGTTTTCACACAGCAATGGAAACTGCATTTCAGGGTCAAAAAACAATTAAACGCCAAGCTCATGGTGGCACTGGATTTGAACTCCACCCAAAAGTGGAGAATATCAACATTTGCCAAGAATCACAATCTCATGCTACTGCCCAAAGCAAAATCCAAATGTCTCCTCCTAAATCAATTCTACAGGTGAATTTCTTTGCTCTTGCAATCCCCACGGTTGGTTTGGGCTGAAACTGCAGCACCAGCTTCTTGTCTGGGCTTCGTAGTTTCTCTAAGATCCTTGGAAGTCCGTTCGTGATGTCATAGTGGACGGGACGGCTGGCAGGGATGCGGGAACTTCTCTTTGGATTTCGAATGTTTAGGCAGACTGGTGTGGATCCCCATTACGGAGGTGAATGCTATGTATATATATATATATATATACATATATATGATTATATATCTCTCCCTCTCTCTCTCTCTGTATTGTGCGATTCAACATTTTGAATGCTGTATGGCATGGGGTTTACCACGCAAAGTGCATTGTATATAGATGTATCCCAACGTATTCCACTTTCGCGGGGTAGTAGCCCGAGCAGCTAGTCACAAAATTTGAGGATCAGCCAGTAAAGAAAAACACATGAATGGGATGATATCTTGCTAACGTTGGATATCCGTAGTTGCCAGCGTTGTAGATTTTGACACGTGGCCGCCTTACCAAAGTACCGAGGCCATGAAAGTTGAGAGAATTTTCCTAAAAGAATTCATTGCCAAATTGTGATCATTCCAGAACTGGAAGCGAAATAACATCTTGAAACCACAAGCACATGTAAATAGAAAAAACATGTATGTACCTGTATATATATATACACAACTGTCAAATATCTTGCACTGTGATATTTGGATACGGCCCTAATGATTGCAATGTCCAAAATCATACAGCTACAAGCCCATCTGTGCACCGTATTTGATGCAAAAATGCTCAGCTAGGCTTGGCCTGGTAGCATCGTTCATTGGCACACCATGAGATCTGTATGGTTTATATAGCCAGGTGAATGCACGCCCGGTCGTCATTGCTTACATACATACACACATATATACACATACTATATATATACTGTATATATTGTACATATGTGCTGTTAAAAAAAGAAACTGTACATGCATGAATATGTATATATATATATATATGTACGCAAATCTGTGCATGCCTAAATATACAAAATTGTACGCAGGTGCGTATGCATCATATATTATATATATGCATATGTATATGTATACGCCTATGTAAATACACGTATTTATATACATATATATATATATATATATATGTATATGTATATATATGTATATATTTATATATTTATCTATCTCTCTCTATCTATCTATCTATCTATCTACCTATCTATCTTTCTATCTATATATCTATCTATCTATCTAATTTTATTTTATGAATCTATATGCATATTGTCCATGTAGTTTTTGGTATAACTCTTCGTAGTTTAAAAGCCTTCAGCTCACCAACTCATAAAATCATCATCCCAAGTCCGCCTTTTTGGCCTATCCTTCCCGAAGATATCCCAAGTCTCATATCAATGTTGCCTGACACATCGTTCACCGCAACGATGCCTGGATGCGGATCCGGGTGTCGGGCTATCCTTGGGGAAATCATTGGGGATCCGGATCCAGCTACCAGGATGATCACTCAAGTTTTGAAAGATACGCAACCCAAGAGTGAACACGTATGGACGTTTATCAAACATGCTAGGCTGCTAGGTTTTACTTCATTATAGAATTGTTATAATAGTAAATTAGGTCATGAGGTGGTATCATGTGGTATCCTTTGCCCTGATGAGACATCCCAGTTGCAGGCTGTCACAGTTGCAGGCTGTCTCTCATTCTCTCCGGACTTAGCTCCAACCTTGCCTCATGGAGACTGTCTTACGATCACTCCAAATGGATTATCCTCGTTTTAGTTTGCTAGAGCATCCCAGTTTGCTGCTTAGCACCTTTATTTTTCTGGCTTAAATCTCGACCCGTATCCTCCCCCCCTACTTTACATGTCCATATGCAGTATCTCTAGCAACAGTGATGTTCGGGGTAAAAATTGGTAATTAATATTATTTATATGCACAGTCTGTAAACCATACAGTATATGCATGCATATCTGATTATATATAACTTTATATAAATCCATTTCAGTTGTTGCGCAACTCTCTCTCAATATTACGCCTCGTGGCCACGGAAACCCTGAAACCCTGGCCAAGTGGCGATCGTGCGGAAGAACGGCCAGGTCCGGGTTCTCCTGAAGCTGAAGAAATTGGTTGATACCCAACGTACTATGAACATTCTGACAATAATGCTGACAAGCATATAACATTATATAACTATATATAACTACATCGATATGTTGTACAGTATGCATATATATATATTCTGAGATATTCTGAGATTGTATTTCTATCTGTTTGTTTACCTATATACCGACAGTATTTACGATATCAAACCTATCATTCTGACATATCTGGGGCATTTATCCTGAGGCATCTTCTGACATATCGTCTTTCAGATCTTCAAACATACAATGCTCGGGCAACATTTCTGAAATTTGATCTGGCAAATCTCATGTGACATCTGTTTTGACACATTGATTCTAACACTTCCTCTCACCAGTTTTTATGTGACAAATATGATGGTACACAGACATCAACTCTGACATCAAGGTCTGAGATAGATTCTGATGTCTCTATTGTGACATTTGTTCGGACAAATATTGTGGCTCATTCTGGCGCGACCTATGGCTTGCTATCTGACGAGGTCAAGTAAGGCACACTAACCCAGATACAAAACTGTACGACTGGCCTGAAGACAATAATAGCGACATGTCTTGTTGTAAATGTGAATCTGGACGAATCTGGTATATTATATTCTTGTATCCTCTATTTGTGATTCCTTTATCGATCTATTTATATATATAATTATATCTACATATATCTACTAACTAGACATTACTAGACATGAATGTCTACAGGAAATGGCACACACGCACTTGCCCTGGGTGAGCCTTGTTCCAGTCAGCCACAAGGCCAGGGCTAATGCTCGCCTCGGATCCAGCTGGCATGACTTGGCATGACTTGCTTCCGGTGATTCAACCTGACAACGGACAATTATATAGATATTAGAATGATATTAGAAATTACATGAGGTTACTTACATGCTATTACATCATAACCTTACATGATATTAATTGATATCACATGATGTTACTGATTTTACATGATTACACATGATAACACATGACATTGCAAGCAATCACATGATATTGCATGATATCACATGATACCACATGATTTTAATTACATGATAACACATGGTATTACAGTTTGAATACTCAGTTCGAATGTGTTTCAACCAAGTAAATTCAAGTGAACATGATTGAACTTTTGAGAATTTCCGGACGGACGGACATGTTTGAGCACCGGACAAACGGATAAGAATATGCTTGGACCATTGGAATCTGCTAGAGGCCCCAAAGGCCCCGGTTCACATCACTGGTGGTCCAGTCGAACCCATGCACTGGGAGGGTTGGCGATTGAGCCACTCGCGCTGTATCGTCCCAAGCAGGGGAAACGTGAGAACCCAGTTGAGCAGTTGAAAGCAACAAGCGAGGATTTTTGAATATTGATCATGTATAATCGCAATCTGAGTGGTAAGCCAAGCCTCAGTGTACTGCAACTTTGATGCAATCACGCGCGGACTCTCTGTCGGTTCCCAACGCCACAGCGTGAGCAGTGGCGGTTGTGAGACAAGAGATGCTCAAGTCCGCAGTGGGCGAGCAAGGTCATTTGCCCATCTAATTGGCCTTCGCCGGGTGAAACCTCGCAAGTGTTGTGCGATCAAATCTGCAGCTCCTGCGTTAACGGCCAAAGTTAAGCCATCAAGCGGAGTGTACACATCTAAAACGGTCAAGCTAATGCCCTTGCACCAGCAAAGACCCAGGGAAAAACACCTGTCAAAGGCCTTCAAGAAAGACTTGGCCAAGCGGACAAGTGCGCCCAAATTCGGCTCAGAGAAGTTGAAGGCATCTCTGTCCCGCCAGCATCCTGGTCGATCTGTGTGAGGAGCTGGAATCCATCGTCGTCCTTCCACAGCCAGAAAAGCGGCAAGCTCCAGAAATGACACCTTGCAGATCACTGTGTTCTCATCTTGCTCCCAGGTAATGAGAACCTTGATGAAATTTGTCACAAAGGTTGGCCCAAAAGAATCATTGAGCTTTCCCCATCGATCGTCACATGACTCAGGAAGCCCGTCAAGCGGCATTCGACTGTCGGGGCACCGTCGATCAACCCTCCAGTCAACAAAGCCATCCTCCTCGTCTGCCTCATGAGGATGCTCAATGCTCGGTGCAACCTTCTGCTTCTCCACAATGTCCAGGTGTAGCTCTTGTAATGCACATAGATCTGCAAGTTCTCCCTCATGGTGTGCCCAAAGATGTCGGTGTAGAGCAAGAAGATCCCTACCATGTAAACGCATGGCCATGTTAGCTTCCCTATCTGCACGGTCATTCCATCTGGCTGCCCAATTCTCCACATCCACATCTTGCTGGTTCCATCTGACATGGCTGGGAACATGTTGGACATGAAGTCGTCCTTCACCCATGCAAATAAGCCCTTGAAGTTCAATCCAGTCCTCCTCACAGTGCCCACCAGGTAGGTCCTTGGCATCATGCAAAAGACGGGTGAGGCCTTCCGCTGCAAAGGTGCTGTCAGTCCAAATGGTTGTCTCACCTGGATGACCCAAGGAGTATTCCACCGCTGCAATGATTGCGCGAAGCTCAGCACGGTCATTGTCTTGTCCGATGCCTCCCAGTGAGCCCTTTGCCACACAAAAGTCTGCGGTGGCACTCACTACTGCCCAGGCAGCCAGCTGATAAGAGCGATGCCGGCTTCCATGACATGATCCATCAGTAAAGAGATGGCAATGCAAAGGTTCTGCTCTCCATGAGGCTCGAATCCATTGATCATCAGATTGACAAACCATCGTTTTGAAAGGAATCCAGAACGGGTTCTGCGAAGGCAAGAGATGAATTCGTTTGGCCTTAGAAAAGCTGGTCCACTTTTGCAGAATAGGTGCATGTTGCTGGTAGATGAGAGACCGACCAGGACATGCTGTACATCTGTGTTCCATAGAGTCCACCCCTCCACAATGGGTGCATAATGCGGTCTTGCCCAAGTCATACTTCATGTGCTGGGAGGGTTCCACGAAGGTGCCATCCTGCAGCCGAAAAATAGAAGCCAGCCCGTGCGGTCTGATTTTGGCCCTGGCTTGCAGAACAACTCGGTGGTCACTACCATGTAGGCCTTCCAGATCTCGCCGTTGGCTAACTTCCAAGTAAACCTTCCACAGCCAGGCATCCTTCACCAGGTCATACAAGGTTTTCTCCTCCATCTCCAGCCAATCATGCCAAACTCCATGTGCATCAGCCAGTCTAGGAGCTTCCACTGTCCATCGAAGATACTGACATGTTTCAAGCAGCTTGGCAAAGGGGCCTTGTTTAGGCTGACCTGCATAGTTCTCCATATACCGTTGCCAAACATGGACAAAAAGTTGTCGTTTGGCAGCAATCCTACGAAAGGTTGTGAAGACCGCCCAAACTTGATAAAAGCCCGGATCACATTGTTCATGACATAGCAAGCTCAGCCTTAAGCCAGGGGATGCCCCTGCCATTTGAAAACCCAATGCTTTCATGGCTTCAGTCCGCAAACTCTTGATGTGCGCCCAGCCCAACGTACAGATCGAGACCCCATAGAAAGCCTTTGGCCACAAGGCTTGACGAAGCAGGCGTTGTTTCAGCCAGGAAGCCGCAACACATCGTTTGAGCTTAGGCCACAAGCCATCCAGCCCAGCAAAACGTTGTGCTTGTACCTGAATGGTCTTTGACTTGCCATAATTGAGCTGAGCTCCCAAGTCTTTTGCCGATCGCGCCACATCCCATCCAAGGACTTTAGCTTCCTTCCGTCCGGAGGCTTTTGTAGTCCAAAGATACGACTTCTCTTCATCCAATTCCAGTTGCCACATCTCAGTCCATGTCTGCATCGTGAGTACTCCATGTTGGAGATGTCCCAATTGTCGAGCCAGCAATTCAATGTTGTCGACATATGAGATTGTGTCACACCTCCTGGTAAACTCAGTCATGTAGCTGTGTAGAGTCAAACCCACAATGGACATGGCCACGCACGACAATGAGCAACCTTCTGGGAATCCATGGTTGGATGTCACTGCTTCACTGATTTCACCACGTACCATGAAACGTCTTTCAGTCGTAGAGAGAAAGTGCTTCCATAGCTGGAGAGGCCGTGCAGGAAGTCCCAAATGTAAAGCAATTTCAAAGATCGGATCGCGGGGGAGTGACTCAAAAGCTTTTCGGATGTCGGTGACGAATCCCATGAGCTCTTCCCCTTCTTGTATGCTCACTTCAATCAATCCTTGTAGCAACATCCAGACTTCTGCCACCTCCCTGCCCGGCATGAAACCCAGTTGTTTGTCATCAACCAGTCTTGAGAGGAATTGCAGAAATTTTTGCGCACGCAACGAGCCCCAAGATCTGTAAACCATGGAATAGATGATCACAGGCCTATACTCATTGACTTTGGTGGCTCCCTCCTTTTTCTCAAGCGAATGCACAAAACCCGTTCTCCATACTTCAGGCCAATATGAGCATGCTTCGCATTGATTGAGGATATTCACCAATTCAGTCTGGAAGATCTCCGGCATCTTTCGCAAATCATGTTGACTGAGTCCATCAGGTCCTCGAGCAGCCCTTGGTCCATACCTTCTGTTGATGGCCGTCCATGCTTCCGTGGAAATGTCAACATGATCCAAGCAGCCAGAAGGTAGATATGCTTTGGCAAAGTTGACAATGCGTGTCCACTCTGTCGGCTGCGGAAGAGTGTCCTTCCACCACCTAGGCTTCCAGAAGTCAATAAGTTGTTGCTGAATCTGTGGAGTCAAGGTCGCATGCTCCACAATCTCACCTTCTCGACCCTCCTGCAAAAGCCATTCTCCCTCAAGAGTGATGACTTGTCCATCTTGTTCACGAATTGGTATAACTTGGTCACCAAGCTTAAGGCAAGCTGGCAAGGTCAAATCATGATCTATGTCGATGTGCACCTGTGAAGTCTCGTCATGGTTGTTCAAAATGGTGACATAGGATGTCTTCTCCAGGTAGTTGACTCCACCTTTGGGTTCTTTCCGAACCACATCAAAGATCTTGTTTGTATTCGCCTGATACTGGGCGACCAAGAGCTTTTTCCGCTGTCGATTATGCCAGGCTTCGAAGTTCCGATAGTTGAGCTGGAAGTCCTCAAAGATGGCTTAGCAAAATGCGGCAGGAGGAGGTTCCGTAGGAAAGGATGTAGCCAGACCAGCCAATTGAGTAGGTCGTGTCTCCCACCAGGTCTCAAAAGTACCATCAAATCCTTTGGCATTGCGAATCGCCCTCCATAGCGAAATGCGGTATTCAATGGCATCTGCTGTCTCTTTTCCAGCTTTGGTTGCATGAACCATACTTTGCAATCGTCGGAGCTGTTGGAACCACCGATGGACTGCCCGACCAACAAAATCGGTTCTCACAACCACTTCTCCTGGTCTAGATGGTTTAAGAAGTGGACAGTCAACTTCTCGCTCAATGGGTTTGCGTTGTTGGCATCGTCCTCGACAAGGTGTTGGCAAACTGCCAATCTTCTTGTCCACATAGCCGTCAAAGCTATTCTCATAGGATCTAGCCCATTGTTCCACCTGGTGGTCGATCCCAGGGATGTCAGGTGGCTGAAGATCATGCTTAGCTTGTCTCCAGTTCTCATACTGTATCGCATCCCACGGAATTTCGGCTGGGAGAGGCCACACCTTTTGTTTCAATCTGACAATGGGGATGTCCAGCTTGACTCCAATACTGAGGTGATCGGCAAACATTTTCCAGCCCTGAAAACCAGTGACAAAGGGCACGAGCTCTGGTGAAATCAAAATGTGATCAGTGATGGTAGAGTCGCGATAAGTCATCTGGTATTCCTGACCCCAAAGTTCATGAGCAATCTCTTGTGCATCACGCCAACCAGCACGTTGCAAGACTTCCCACCCACGAAGCAGCTCGAGATCATGGTTGAAGTCACCCACAATATACCTGGGGCCACCACGAGAAAGACCAACTTCCCTCACAATGTTATCCATCATGGTGTTCGTATCACGGAGAGCATTAGGCCACGAAGGACTCTTCGGCCAACCATAAAGAGTAGCACCCAGGATCCCAAAAGGCCCATAGAAGCTCTGGACGACCTGCACTCGGCCAATGTTGTGCTCTCCATTGTCCCAAAGACATGACACTGCTCTTGTTGTCCAATCAGACATAGTCAGAACACCAGCCCAAGTGCCTGCCGAAGCTGAGCGAGCCCGAAGAGGCAAGGGGGCCCCAGGTACGCATTGCAATTCTCTGCCACGTTCTTTTGCAGCTGCACCAATCCTCCGAATGGCCGCTTTCTGATTGACACCCGACAGATGAGTTTCAGCAATGCCCCAAATACCCTCTGGTAGGTCTGCGATCTGACGCTCTTTGCCTGGAATGCCAGAAGGATTGGCTGTGCCCAACCAAAATTCCGGTCCAGGATGTAGAGCTTCTCCAAACCGAACTGTGTCAGTAGTGGTACCACTCATAGTGCATACTGTAAGGCACAGCAGGCCAAATATCCTTCTCAACCACAAGCATCGATGCAAGGTAGGAAATGTTTGACATGTTCCATTTCCCCTTCTATTGTAGGTGCCAGGACAACCCCAACGGCCCTTTGATTTCAAGATGCGCCTGACATGCTTGCCACACTTGCCCAGCAATTGATAGAGCCAGATCAGATACAAGATCGAATGGTGTAGCGTGCCAGGTACATAACTAGGACCAGGATCATCATCTTGTCCCATTCTGCTTGAGCTAGAGGTTTCTGGAGCTTTTGCGTGTTCCGGTTGTTCACTTCCTGGTTGAAGAATGGATTCCTTCCCAGTGGACTGATTTTCCTGAAGCGGAATTGAATAAAGAACCCGCGCAACATCTCCATCCATCACTGTCAACCTTGCCCGCGAGTCAGGCAGCACCCGCTCATTCAGGGAAACTAGACAATCATGTTCTCTACACTCTCGATCAAGATGCAGTTGAACAAGAATATCCTGTTTGGAGGTGCGCGGCAACACAAAGATCACCACCAGCTCAGTGTCTCCATACCTTTCTTTCTCCTGAAGTGTACCTTCAACCCGAACCTCAGCTAACAGCATCCGTTCTGGTGCCGTTCCCGTTGGAGTTGTCTGTAGCAAAGGTCGAATCAGGATAACTTGGTCCAGGACATTCAATGTAGTGGGAAGACTAAGAAGATGAACCGATGGGTGTAGTTCCACAAAACTCCCTGCCCAACTATGTTCAAGCATGAGGGAGTCAACCAGGGCCTCCACCAGAATGGGAAATTCAAAGCTACGTCTCAAGCCCCATTGCATCTCCGTCATTCTCACAGGGTGAACTTCCTGCGGATCATGCCCATCTGAAGATGCAATGACCAATACGGTACCCTGCTTGATCACTGCTGCATGAGTGACAGCAAACATCGTGTGATAGATCAGCAACATGTTCCGCTGCAGAATCATGGCATTGTTTTGTCCTTTGTGCTCAGGAATGTGATCTGAACGCATTGCCAGCCCAGTATGTCGAGCAAAAGCTTGAGTAAGAGGTACGTCATGTCTGTCAGCATATGCCGCCCAAAAGCCAATGAGTTGGGTTGTTTCATGGACGGTATCGACTCCACTAACCAGAATGTAGTCTCCTTCTTGGACATTATACTCAGCTAATGCTTCCAGTGGGCCGCCATTCAAGTTGGAGAAGCATGGTCGAGCAAAGCACTCATGTCCAGGTATGTCCCGGTGCATCAATGAGAAGCCCCGAACCAGTCTGGAATGCACCCGCGGTTCCAAGATCCCATAAAACCGATGTTGTGCTACACTCCAGAACTGATACTCAAACATGATCGGCACTTGATCTCCCTGAAGATCCTGATTCACTTCAACCAAGAAGGCTTCATGATCCTCTTCTAGATACACCGAGGATGCCACAGACTGGTGAACTTGAAGAAGTCTCCATCTGGTGGCTGGCAGGGCAAGATCTGGCCAATGGCGAACAATTTCAACCTCAATGTTTGCAAGCGTTTGATGAGCTTGTACATGTAGTCGCATTGAAGTCGACCGCCCAACATGAAATGGATCACAACGGTAAAACTTCCACTTTTGTTCACCCCCACGATCTTGAAGAGCCGAAACATCACCTTCGACACGATCACCATGAAGGTTGTCATCCGCCTCCATGCCCCAATCTTCCGCATCCTCTGCAGCCAGTTGATCGGCTGCCTCAATTGCCTGCGTTCGTTGTCGCAGGAATTCCAGGAACTGGTCAGTGAAGCTGTGAGAGACCACTGCATAATGATCACTTCCTGCATGTGCAGGCCTGAGACCGTTGCCTGTCTTCTCCTTCACATTGTGAAACTCTGTAGAGATGCGTCCTCCCACAGGCAACCTCTCTACCTCACTCTGATAATCCCCAAAGGCTTGGCTCCTTCCGATCATGGAACAAAGGAAAAGGAGCCAGACCCACCATTTGTTGCGCATGAGACCCGGCGCCCTGCGTGGAGGGCAGGGCCCGGGGGCGCACCATCATTCCTGACGTTGCTTCTTCGCCAGCAGAGCTTCAAGATTGGCAAATCCCGAGCGAATCTCTCCTGAAAGGGTAGAGATATTCTGCTGGTTTTCCCTGACCTGTCCCGTGAGCACTGAGACATCTTGTCGAAGTGCTGCCGTGCTCTGCCCAGCTTCACCAAACCATGTCTCAAATTTCTGATTCTGTTCACGAAGTTCTGTGATCCCAGTCTCCAACTTCTGGAAGCGCTGCTCAGTGGCGTCCTTGAGGCTGGTTTCGACAACTTCATGCATTTGAGATTGCAATCGCTCCAACTTGGTGGACCTGGTCATCTGTGCATCTGGTTCGACTCCATCTTGGAACTTGTTGTAGCCTCCCCAAGGATCCAGCCCATTCCATGGCATGACATTCTCCTTGTCCTGACTGCCAGCTGCCTGCTTGCGCGCTGGTGCCTTCTTCAAGAACGTCTTTGTCTTGGCTGATGCCAGAATGATGGGTTCTGTGCGCTCAGCTTCCTGCTTCTTGTGCATGGTGACTAGCACATCCCCATTGTTTGTCTGAAAGACATTTGCCGGAGGAGCCGTCTCAGCCCCCACAAGCCATCCTTGTCCATGTTGATCCGCCTTGTACGGCTGTAGGACACGTGCTTTCCACCCCCACTGTTTCAGAAGTTCTCTCACTCCTGCAGTCTGGATGCCATAGGGAAGATGTCGCAGCTCATACACCGAATGCACCTGGATTTGTTGAAAGGGCTTGTCCGGATAGATTTCTTTGTGGAATCCTTCTGCGTCACGACAAAGCACTCGAATGCCATATCGGCCACCAAATCGCACCAGAGCGACACCACGGTCGCTCACCTTCAACTTGTGCATGGCGTCCTGCTTGTCCGTGGAGTTGAGCCAAATCACTGCAAACTCCTCAGCGGGTCCCTTGCCGTCAGTACGGCGTGGCTCAATGTAGATCCCATCTTGGCCAGAGCGGCTCTGCAGACCGTCTGTGCATACGCATGGGATGCGCATGTGCACTTGGAATTGTTCAGCTTCGTCCGGGGTCGATCTTTTTCCTTTGACACCGTACCAACCTCGATTCCACAAATCCACGACGACCTGGTCCAGATCGCAGTCAACCGGGGCATGGAATCTTTCGCATCCTGGCCCACATCGGTCCCCTTTGCACAGCAGAAGCCTGGGCATTGCTTCCATGATGCGCTTCACCGGGGCCACTGTGAACTCACTCCACTTGTGCGGCCATTCATCTTGCCACACCACAAATTTGAACGTACGAGTGTCAATGGGCTGCAGAGAAGCCACTCTTTCTTCTTGCCGTCTGATGACAGAACAGTCACCGAGCTGGACAATGGAGCCCTCAATGAGCACGATCTCCTTTGTGGGCAAATAGATGGCTGGGAAGCGGAGATTACACACCGGCATCAACCCCTGGCTTGCAGGTGGTACTGGACACGTGGTAATGATTGCGAGGGAGTCCATGGTGATTGACTTGTCCTCTCGCAAAAAAGGGGCCACGTCTTCCAGGCTACCAAATGCCACCCCACATTTGTCCGCCGCCACGTTCTCTATGTCCAGCTGGCGTAACTCACGTCCATCCTCAGCGACAAAAGTACCCTCCACCAGGCCAAGTGCCTTGGGGTCCATGTTGGCCTTTTGGATCATCCGATGGGGCTGATCCTTCTTTTTCTCAGAGACGGAAGCCTTGTACTTGCTGTGAGCACGAAAACGAATCTGCTTCTCCAACTCATCGGGCTTGACCCACAAGAAATTGAATTTCGGGCTCGATCCCAACGCTTTGAGTGCCGCCCAGGAGTTGCGGCTTTGAAGGGCCGCACCAATGGCGGCTGCTCCCATCTTCTTGAGAGCCAGATGTGCCCGCTCTTCAGTCTTTTCCATCGGCACTCCATGATGATGCAGAATGTCTCTCAACTCAATCACCAGCTGCTCTTCATCCTCATGACGACCTCGTCCAAAGAAGTGCCCGCAGTTGCTGGCAAGCAGACCTGCATGCCATTCTGTCTCCTCCGGCACATCATTCTGATCCCAGTATCCAATGGCATGGCCCAGGTGCAATAGAGCCACCGTGCCACACGTGTGTGGCTCCATCTGGGAGAACTCCGCATTGAAGGAGACCACCAATGTGCGCACCACCAAGATTTGTCTGGCCATCTCTGCGAAGAGCCAGATCTGGTGTCGATGTTGATGATCAAGGCCATCCCAACATGTCACAGTGAGCGTATTGCCCGTCACCTTCATCTCAAGAAGGATCCAATGCCCTTCAAGTACTGCGCATCCTCGTAGAGGTCCGTGAAGTGCTGCAACCAGCCAATGATTCAGCATCACATCCTGGGTGTGTTGCACCAAGAGAGAAAGCTGCAACGCAGGAATCCACGTGCTAGCTCCTGTTTGCTGCATCTCAGCCAGCATTCTCCGAGCCCATTTGTCAATGCATTCATTGCCCAGCCCTTGTTCACCTGGAACTGCTGGTCCAAAAGCACAAAGATCAAAATGATGGTGGAATTGGACGAAGAGCACATTGTTGAAGATTCTGTCATCAAGTCTCCATTCATGGCCTTGGTCATCATAAATCCTCCTGTAGTACACATGATCAACTCCCGGAAGAGATTGCAAGATCTCAAAGACAAAGGTTCCGGCCTTGGCGATGTACTTGCGCTGAATCGAGTCACCATCAGCTCGCACAGTCGCCACCTCCACAGTGATCATCTTGTCATCCATCACCTTCTTCTGTCTCTTGTCTCGATGCTCCAACAGAAGCTCGCCAGTGACTGCACCATGTGTGATATCATAGCCATCAGGTAGGCGACCATACAAATCCACAAGTGCCCGAAAGGTTCCTCCTCCCTGCAATCGTCGCTCGGCCTCCAGGATTTCAATCACCTTGGTCGTGGCACTCAGATTCATATTGATCGTTGATCCGTCATGAGCATCTTGAACTTGAAGACCACCTTGAACTCTTTTGGGAACCATGCCATGAGCTTGTCGTAGCAGCCACATCTTGTGCAACCTAAGCATTGCTGCAGGAGTTTCCTGTGCTCCATTGACTGCTGCAAGCAAATGAGCCCCCATCCATGTAGCTTGTAATGGAGAGGCACACTGACCCACCAAGCAAAGTCCAGCCCGAAGATCATCCGGGAACTTCATGGAGGGATTGAGCCCACATAGAAGTGCAGCTTCTCGAGGATGAATCCATCTTTGTCTGCCGGTCACCATGCTGACAATGTAAAAGCCTCGAACTCCATCTCGTAGAAGACGATGCATACTGAAAGCTTGGCGGCAGCCACATGGGCACTCACGAAGTGCTGTGCTTTAGGCTGTAGCTGTGAAGAAAGCACGGTGCCACATCATCCCGAGCCAATTGCCGATGGTCACTGCCAAAACGAGGATCTTGCATGACCTCCAGCTCTTTGTCCGTCAATTCAAGGCACTCCTCTTCATCCAGGGACCATTGTGGCCACTTTGGAAACAAATGCCCAAGTTTGCGCAGCAACTCATCCTCTGGTAAGTCCGGAATGCCATAGATCTGATATTCCATAGGTTTCATCAGCATCCACCAACGGGTCCGACGACATGGCCAGGCCTTGTCCAGGTTGAGAATGGTCTGCACAAAGGTCATACCCAGGCTCCATGCAAGGCGCTGTATCCCTTCCTGGATGTAGGTTGCCTGAGCAGCTCCTCGAACGTTCTCTAAGAGAAGGGCTGAACATTGTTGCTCCCAGGCCGCCTTCAACACTGCATGAAAAGGACGTGCTCGGCTGTCTGCCTGCCCCTTCTGATCCCCTTGTTGCGATAAGGGTTGACATGGGAACCCTGAGGCCACCAAGCATCGTACTGGACTGGGAGTGATATGCAGCATGGCCCTATCAGCATCTAACATCACATCCCCTTGAATGACCCCTGGTTGTCCATTCATACGGAGGGTTTCACACATCAGTGCATTACAATCCATGGCCGCCAACCTTTGAAACCCTAAGGCCTCAAGTCCTTGAGCAATGCCGCCAATGCCGGCACAGATCTCCTTCACACCCCGCATGTAGGAGGCATCCTTGTCCGGAATGATGACCCCCTTCGATGAAGGCTGCCACTGGAGCGTCCATGTAGAGGAAGTAGCGGCATAGGTCTTCCGCACGTCATAGATTGTGATCACTTGGCCCTCCTCAAAAGCAGGTCCTTCAAGCCTTGCCATCTGTCCATGGGCTAGGCATTCGACCATGTTGGCATCACGGATGCCCACGACACCAGACCAGGTAGAGTCGGCTCCGCCCAGTCGCAAATCCATTGCTGTGGCACACCAAAGGAAAAACCGACCCTCAACTTTCAGCAGGTCAGCTTGACCCCTGGAAGGCGTTGAGCCACAAGCTAACTTTGATGCAATCAAATCTCCAATTTAGTCACATAGAATCGGTTGTACCATATGACCACCACGTGACTCTGGTTGCTGTATTATCTAAATGCCCTCATCGATTTCTATTCTGAAACCCTCTTTGTTGATGGTAGCTATATCCAACTGTCAGCTCGTTGCTGGTTTTAGCCCATCCCTAGAGGAGCGAACTCTTGATCATCATGTAAATCCATCTGGGGAACAAACGCAGGGAACATCATAGAACTATTGCAAACACATGTACAAAAATACAATGGCAGCACACAAGAACCACGGTTTGGTTTCATCCCCATGTTCGCCACCATCTGCATCTGTTTGATATTTCCGCGCTTCTCTGCTTTGGCCCTTTGACTCATGGTGTTTCGTTTTATTCAGATTCAGCCCTTAAGTCCAGGCACAACCCAAGGCTTCACAGATGTCTTGCGGTAGTTGACATCAATGCCCAAGCGCCCTGAAGAAAAGGTGATTCCACCGGCCATAAGTTGAGAATTCAACTATACTCAATATCCTTTGGTGGGATTTGAATCAATTTGTCATTTTCCCAAAAGCTGCCTGGTTAGACTGTCACCCTGGGGCCAGGAGAATCACCAGAAACCATTCGAGTCTCAGGTCAGTGGGTCCCTTCATTGATTGAGGGTGACTCAAAATAACCAACACCTCCAAGATACCTCTGCAATTCTGGAAGTCAAAAGACTGACTTTACTTGCATAACAGTGAACAGAACACATTAAGGTAAAACGGAAGCATGTCTCTGCCTGAGGATGTTAAACACTAATAAGATGATGACAGTTACAATGATGAGAATGAGAATAATGATGATGATGATGATGATGATTATGATGATGATGATGATGAGGATGACGATGACGATGACGATGACGATGATATGATGGTGATGGTGATGGTGATGATGCTGCTGCTGCTGCTGATGATGATGATGATGACGATGACGATGACGATGATGATGCACACAATGATATCATATATGTTTTAGATTTTAAAGGGCCTTTTGGGAAGTTCCATGTTCAAGCCAACTTGGAGAGATGGAGAGTGTTTTTCATCGTCCTTACCACATATTTGATCATTTGCTTGCTGCTGTGAACATAGCTATGGAAAATCACCATGTTTAGTAGGTAAATCATCCACATCAAAGGGCCATCTTCCATAGCTGTCTTACATTACCAGAAGCCACGTTGCCCCGTTGCCCGTGCTTATCCCAACACTGCATGGCGACGTTCGGCTCCCACCTGCCTGGCTTTTCCAGTATCACCTTCCGTTCCTCCGGACGCCGGAACTTGATCACAATCTCCTGTGGCAAGGGGCGTCTGAAGGGGAAAACCATGGTACTGTAAGCAGTCGGTAAGCCCAATAATAAACTATCCCATTAACCAACCATTTCGGGTTACAGTATTTTAAATATAAAGGTAGACGTCAGACCCAATAATTATATACCTCTATTGGGGATAGTTTATCATTGGGTTTCCCCACTATGGATGATGATGGAAGGAAAGGCTAGCGGTCACAACAAGACAAGTTTTTTCTGTCAATCCAACTCTATCTCGCAAGGGTTAACCAACAAAATTGGGTATATAGTAGATCATTCAATGATTCAATAGTGAACTACTGGGCTGATCCGAGTATCACGGGGGCTGCCAACTTCACAACGATACCGGGGTTACGAATAAGCCCCAAAGGGGTCGTTGTGACCAGCAATACTATGGCCAATACCTGCCAATAACCCTTTTCTAGTGTCATGCTGCTCAAACATCCACACATGTACTGTTCATTTTCATGTGCTCATCATTTGCAGTTTGCATCTTCATGGCTCAAAAGTGGATGCCCCAATCATGGGATGGTTAAGACCAAAAATAGACTAAGCCATTAAGATCATTAAGATCATTAAGCCATCCTGGTGTTTTTTCCGTGTTTTTCCATGTCTTTTTTCTTTGACAGCCATTTCTATTGAGTCTCCCCCATTTTTTCGCCATCCGGTGTCTCCAACGGCCTGGGATTCATTCTCCAACTTCCGCGCGATGTCGTCGCCGTTCACCGTATCGCCGTTCACCTCGAGAACCTGATCCTGAAAAATGATGAGAGATCCGTAGATCATGGGTATGGGGGGAAGGTGCGGGATTTATATACAGTTATTTGAATATTATATAGATGCATACACACACACATACGCCATTATTCAAATCATTATCATTATCTTTAGCATTACATACAGAATTATGATTACCTACGGAAAATACATTTAAATATACGGACTTTTAAATATACGAACTGGTATTTCATACTACCTCCGTGGCCTCGCGGTCTGGCCCGCCCCCCACATATTTAAATGTCGTTACCGTAGTTGATTCAAACTGGGAAAGATGTGTCATGTGATTAACTGGTGCTCCTGCCAGTGAATTTGGGTTATCCTGCCAGTGATGGATGATCATACCTGGGGGAAGTTGAGGGGTCTACCTTTGTTTCAACTGAAAAAGAATATACTGAGAATAGCGATCCAAAAGATAATTAAAATTATAAATGATTCAGCTAATGAAAAAACCTGAAAAATCCATATGATGGGACCCCCTAACCCCCGAGTACATACACACAGCATCACACAGCACAAAGTTTAGGAAAATCATGCAAACACGAAGAGTTGCATTTCCAGGGCACATTAATGCGCATTACCATGGCCAAGAGAAGAGGGATTTGACTTCAGCAAAAAAAATACCTCCGAAATCAGGATTGAACGAGCAACATTGGGTTTATGAAGATCAACAGGACAAGCCCTTATGAACATATCTTATTTATGAAGGGTAAACTAAGTCATTGGGACCCATTCGTTGCTTTATGTTGACAAAAAACTGGCTGGTGGTTGAGGCACCGGCCAAGTATGAAAGGCAATTGGAACCCCAATGGGGATTATCAAACATGTCTTGCGAAGGAAACACATGGTTGAAATCACCTTTTGTGCAGGGTGGAACCCTAGGCTTGGGATGTATTTTGTCTTAGGGTCATGTGGATGGTGGGTGGCTATGTTGGGCCTGGGTGGATCTCCTGCCCATGGCTTCCGAGGATCGAAGGTGCGAATCTGTTTGTGCGGCATTTGCGTGTTCCACGATCCTGCTGCCCCTCCAGTGACATCCTCGGGCATGTCTCGGGGACTTCCTGGGGGCCTGGGGACATGGTGTGGCTTCATCAAGTTGAAGAGATAGAATTGCTAAGTTGCATATTTCATATCTGTGACACTGTGTCGCATATACTTGCAATATTTATTACCGGGTCTTCTCAGAGGGTTTGCCCCAACAGCGCATGATAGGCACACAAATATGCACACAATACTATGTATATGTTAACTCATATACATATATATATATATACACATCAATATGCGTAAGGCTTCTGGGCCATTTCCAATCAATTCCAACATTTCCACCCTTCTCAGCGGTGGATTGGGGCAAGCAGTTGGGATTCACATGCGGGATGTG
>Ga0126342_10007120_pt1 | contig 19923 bp, 19 predicted proteins | sample Cyp1metagenome_FD_92528 | JGI IMG/M metagenome (GOLD analysis project Ga0126342, IMG submission 92528) | Coral microbial communities from Lord Howe Island, Old Settlement Bay, Australia - Cyphastrea 1 metagenome | ecosystem: Host-associated > Invertebrates > Cnidaria > Coral ... | reverse complement strand
GGATTAGATAGATAGGATTAGATAGATAGGATTAGATAGATAGGATTAGATAGATAGGATTAGATAGATAGGATTAGATAGATAGGATTAGATAGATAGGATTAGATAGATAGGATTAGATGGTTAGGATTAGATGGTTTGGATTAGATAGGATTAGATAGATAAGATCGATTGATAGGATTAGATAGATAGGATTAGATACATAGGATTAGTTACATAGGATTAGATAGATAGGATTAGATAGATAGGATTAGATAGATAGGATTAGATAGATAGGATTAGATGGTTAGGATTAGATGGTTTGGATTAGATAGGATTAGATAGATTAGATCGATTGATAGGATTAGATAGATAGGATTAGATACATAGGATTAGTTACATAGGATTAGATAGATAAGATTAGATAGATAGATAAATAGATAGATAAATAGATAGATAGATAGATTGATAGATAGATAGATAGACAGACAGACAAATAGATAGACAGATAGGCAGACAGACAGACAGACAGACAGACAGACAGATAGATAGATAGATTAGATTGATAGATATGTGGATATATATTTATATATACGTGTTTGTCCCCTCAATCCTACATCCACCCTAGGTTTCCCCATCATTTCTAGTTGCACGTCATTTTTTCATCATGTTCCCATGATTTTCCCCCTAAATCATGCAACATCCTTCAGAATTCATTAGAATCCTCATGAATCCTCAGAATTTTACCCCAAAAAACATCATCAGATTGAATCCTCAATACGTTTTTTTTTGGTCAAAAAGATCCAGCCCAACTTTCCGCGTGGCGTCCAGGTCACATGGCTGCCTCGAGCACGTGGCCCTCCAGCTCCGTGGCCAGCTCCGCCGCCTCGCGGCCGCCGGTCTCCAGGGCTTCCTGGACCAGGCGACAGCCCAGGTCGTTACGCGACCAAGCCCAAACGTGACCTGTGGCGTTGGGAGCACCCCAGTGATGCCATGCCTCTTGATGTTGGATTCTGTGATTTGCCTCTGGAATTTGATGTTGGATTTTCTATGATTTTCTTGGTTCACACAGCTTTTGACCACCTGAAGCGAACGACTTACTATGACTTACTCATCGCGTGGGATGGACATCATTGGAATTTTACATGAATAAAATGAGGATTGAAATGGACTTCATCAGTGCCATGGTTGCGAATCACTGGCTAACTGGGAATCAAACCGGGCTGGCTGGAAATTCCACCCCGATGATGTGACGTTTGAAGGCTGTCTCAATCCAAGAGAGCGTGGTTTTGAAGGGTAGGAATTTGAGGGGAGTTTCAAGCAATCAAAACATGGAGATTGCGAAGTTTACAACTCAGGGGAAAAATGAAGTGAATTCTCCTGTAACCTATGATGCTTGTTTTGCAACTGCCGGAATTCTGCTCTACGGTAAATGTATTTAATGTATTTTAATGTTTCATTTCAAAGTTAAATATCAGATTCAAATAGAACGTGTTCAATGATGTTCATCAATCCATAACTGGGGCAGGCTAGGAAATCCAAGCAAATCGGAGCAACTTTGTCTGTTCAAAGCACAATGCAGCTACGTTCGGGCCCACCTTTCAAGTGCAGAACATTGCAGAACTGTATTTTGGCAATTTATTGACAGGTATTAACAGCATTTTTGGGACCGCCAAAGAGCTGCCCCTGCACCCCTGCCCCCTTTCACGCCTTTCATCATCTGCAACGCGGCCACTGGATCTTCTTTGAGTTGCGCACGGAGTTCGTCCAAGTCCACCTGGAAAGGTAAGATGATGGGGATGATGTGGGAGTGCCTAAGAAACTCTATTTGTCATCACATTGTCATCACATTATCATCACGCTATTGGTAGATTTCGGCGAGTTCATAGCTTTTGGTCACCCCCAATCTTTCCCAGACTCAACATCCCTCAAAACGAGTATGATGAGTTCACAAAATGATACAAAATGATTAATTATTGTGTGTAATCGAATTTCTTTCAAACCCCCATTTTGATCCCGTGTTGGAGTCCGATGTTTATACGTTTCCCACCTTCGGCGCTCCGGAGGCGTTCGCGATCTTCGCCCGCTCCGCGGCCCGCTTTCGCCTCAGCCGCCGGGCCGTGCTGGCCGTGCAGCGCGGCGCGGCCTGCCTTCGCTCCTCGCTGTCGTCACTGGGGACGTCGGTGCGAGGCGTTGCGGTCAAGGGCGCAATGGGACCACAGGGGGCGCCACAGGGGGAGGTTGGAGCGGCCGCAGGCATCACTGGAAGCTGCAGATGTTGGGTGAAGCCCGGCTGACATGGACCAGGTTGAGGACACCAGGTCACATAACTCACAGGAGCTGCGTGAGTGACAGAAAAGGTGGATGCATCGACCAAGACGATGACCTGGCTGGGCTGAGGCATCATGGGCATCTGGCTCAAATTCGTCATCTCAGCAGCAGGTGCCATTGCTTGGACACGGAACGAGATTAAGCTGAGATCTAGGCAGCGCCGGTTCTTGAAAGTGTTTTGAGCTCAGGTTGCTGGCGAAAAAGACTGCACAAAGCCAAGACTGCAAGCCCAAGCGAGACATTTCCTATGTGACATGAAGATTCCAGGCTGAAAAGTTGGTTGTGGTGAAGGGCTATTCGGGCTATTCGGCTATTCATGCTCTCATGTCCAACTGATCTTCGTAGCCCGCGGTCTGCACCTTCAGCAGCTGGCTGAAGGGTACTGGCGTTTGTGACCTCGGTGCACCATGCTACAGATCAAGCCTTGAAACTGTAGCAAAAAAACATGCATATTGCAGAAATGTGATTTCATTCGCCCTGACACTGAACTCCCTCACAGGCAACAACTCCTATAAGTCGTTGTTCATCGATCGCGCATCACCTTCTAGATTTTAGATGGTCGAAGCAAGGTTGGGGGAGATAAGCCAGCCTTCCAAATCCACAAACGCTATCCTTTCTTAGCCATTTCAAGACGGGTGGTTGGTGAACTTCATCTCCCTACAGAGTTTCTCCTGAAAATGTACAATTCCTCTGGGACCATACCGGAACCAAGTCCTCCCACGCGTGTTTGTTGTCCATAAGTGTAGTCGCAGGTGCACCCGCCGGTGGCATACCAACAGGTACTGCGGGTGACACTAGTCCCCTGGCTGCCGGGATGAATGACTCAATGCTTTACTCCGCATGGCAACTTAACAGTTGGCTATGGAAAATCCCAATTCTGATGAGTAACTGTAGAACGTAAAATGTGTAACATAATGTAACATAATATAATGTAAATAATTATGTCATATACATATATATATATAATATACACAGTATACATAATATGTTACATGTTCCATAGCTATGTTAAATTACTGGAGGTAGTAGTCCAATTAGAATGGTGTGGGCGCACTTGTGCCGCATTTTCGAACCATGACCACAAAATAGCAGTTGAGGGGGTTGCGGGGTTGTGGTGTTGTGGTGCTTATAACAAGCAATTAGAAAGAACCAGGTATTTGCCAGAGTTATGGTAATTTATCCAAATTCGTCTGAGGGGTGAACATCATATCATAAACTTCCCAACTCAACGATTCTTCATGTTTTTTTGATATGAACCAAGACCCCCTAGCGAGCATCTAAACCTGGCATTTAATTTACTTCTTCTTTTGCTCGGTTTCTATCACTATACGGCTGAATATGCCATTTCAACGGAGACCAATGGGCAAAAGGTAGGGCTTGTGCCACCAAGGTCAGCCATGGCCTTGGTATTCCGCAACTCCACCCACGGCCTCAGAAACCAAGTGGCCATTGAAGCTTGAGCTGAAAAGCAGTTCCATATGGCGATGTTAGTTTGGATCCTCAACCACAAAAAGCCACCATTCATCAAAACTTCATTGGTAGTGGAGGGTTCATATTCCATTGGAAGCTTTTTGATAAGATTCCAACCATATTCCAACCATTCATATTCCATTTACTCCCCATGTCTCAGCTGCCCTGCGCCACATCTAACAAGCGCTGGAAGTAGCTCCGCGAGAGCCCTTCTGGGATGGCCTGAGCGCCACATCACCCTGGAAATGCTGGGTACTGCACGATAAGTCTTTGAAATCTTAAAACAGTATACCCGGTATACCCGGTATACCCGGTATACCCGGTATACCCGGTATACCCGATGACATGATGTTATTTCTAGTTTTTCAGACTTTGTGGACTTCGGGGGTCCTGCTCCCCCCACCCCCCAACTTCGGACCTTCGGCCAGTGCAAGGAGAAGCATCGCCGCTCTTCGTCCAGGATCACCGGCTGCCACCTACGTCTGCTGAGGTGATTTCCCAACGGTCAACCGGATCTAGATATCTATAGTTGCAACACGCCTTTAACGGATGCAAAATTACATACAATGTGTACAGTGTATAGTACTCACTCATTCATAAATCTATCTATATAGCTATGTATCTACTTAGTTCGCTATCAATCTATTTATCTATTGATCTTCTATTCCATTATCCATCTATCTATCTCTACATTTCGTCATGTCCCAAAAAAAACATGCATCATGATCATCATACTATATCACAATTTTATAATATCACATACAATCCGTGATTTCACCCAAAGAACGGAAATATGTGACCCACATTTTCGTTGCCTGTCCAGTGAGGCGGAGGAGAACTCCGCCAGCAAATGCAGCGGCACATCGGCCCGGGACCTGCCGGCTGATTTCGTCGTTTTGCGGCGGTTCGGGGACCAGGAAATCACCCATACAAATATTCAAAACGGATGGATTTTACCTGGTTAACCATAAAAGATGGTGGTTTAACCATCCAAATTGGAGATCCAGCCCGGAAAAAGAGTGTTTCAAGCTGCAAAGATTAGGGTTTAAGAAGCAAAAACACGTGATTCATCCTTTAACCGTCAAAAAATAGGATTTAACACAGGATCCAAACCAGGAAATATAGGTGTTTCCCCACCAAAACTGGGGATTTGTAATTTGTAGTATAACTACAACTATATAACCGGTCCAAGCAACAAACGGAGTTGTTCACCATCCAAAAACGAGGATCCTGAGGCGCCGGGCGGCTCATCTCCTTGGCCTTGGAGGTTCGGATCAGCTACCACAGGTGGGGCAAAGAAACAAATATTCAGAACCATTACAGTACATTTCTCTGAACAAAAATCAAAATACATCATACACCCGCACACGCGCATACATACATGCATGTGATTGTTGATACTGTGCGGCCAGTTTGGGTCCTCATAATGTTCAAAATAATATCATTGTTAACATTGTTGTACAATGTTATATCCAGATCCTACACATCCAGATCTGCCCTCAGTCAGACTCCAGTCATGTCAACCCACAGCAGTTTTTCTCAGCAGTCTGTTCGCGTTTCGTGGTTCGGTGCCCTACAGCAACCTGTCGGTCTCAACCTGGAGCCGCTGGTTCCAGAGTTGGTTAGGTGGTAGTCATGTTTGGTAAGTCCCCTGTGGCTTGGAGTATCCTGGTGTATATCAACATGGCCAAATAACTACCTAACTAAGTACATAAATAACTAAATAAAACTAAATAAATAAGCAATCAAATATTTATTAAACGCTGAATTGTATATTATTTAGTTAGTTTGTCAGTCAGTCAGCCAGTCAGCCAGTCAGCCGGTCGGTCAGTCAGTCAGTCAGCCAGTCAGTTAGTCAGTCAGTCAGTCAGTTCGTCAGTCAGTCAGTCAGTCAGTCAGTCAGTTAGTTAGTTAGTTAGTTAGTTAAATAGTTAAATAGTTAGCTAGTTATCCATGTATTTATTTACGTTCATATCATGCATCTATTTACTTCTGTCTTTATGTCCAGATATATGTTTTGTGCAACATTGATCAAAATTGTATATTTTTCCGTAGCGATATGCAATTATGTCCAACTACGCGTCAGCAGCAGCTTTCCGTCAGCCGAATGGAGAAACAAAATGCAAAAGAGAAAAAGAGAAAAGAACAGGAAAATCTGTGGCTGCAGGATACTACTAACCAGCACCTGTAACACGGGACCCGAGGTTTTGTGTAGGTGGACCCCAAAACCAACGAAACGACGGAGAAACAATAATCACAAAGGAGAAATATATTTAAGGAGATTGGTCCGTGACGCACAGCAGGGTTCGTGACCACTTGTCTCTCGCTTTGGTATAGAAAAGGGAGAAAGATGGAGAAAGTAACAAAGATGGAGTGACCGGTGGTCTCCCGGCACGCCTCTGGCGGCCCCTGCGAGCTTTAGCTGCAAGGTAATGGAGCTGATGTGGCTAGAAGGAAAATTTTGTCTTGGCCCCTAAAATTGAAGTGGAGAGAGCTTAATAAAAATTCGCCACCTGTGATGTGGCATGGCATGGCCGGAGCTGATGATAACAGCTTCCGTGGTAGGCAAAAATGTCCTTATAACAAATTTCACTTTATAAACAGGGACTTTCAGTCCCGCGAGAACAGGAAATGGAAATTGCCACGGCCCCTTCAGTACAGAATGACGATGAGCGCACATTCCAGCAAAAGAAGAGAGTGAAGAGTAGGACTTGATGTGGAAGACCTCCCCCTTTGTCTTCTTTTCAGGAAAATGTGCGTGGAGAAAGTGTCGATGAAGTAGAAAATTGATGAATATTGGCTGGAATTGCAAGCAGGAGAATAACGCAACCGAAACGAGACACAATTTGACCAAGTAAGAGATGCTTGAATTGGCACTGGCTCCAGCAAACCCGGAGAATGAGATGTAGAAGAGACTGTGCAAGGCTTCCCCAACAGCCTTGAGGAAGGAGTTGAATACGACAAAATGCAGAAAATAGTGACTGGAGAAAACGTCGATGTAGAAAAAATGTAGCCAGAACAACAAGCAGGACCTTCTATATAGTGCAGAAGTGGTCGCCAAAAGGTTGTCAAAGTAGAAGATGGATGCTGCTTGAATTGTACGCGAGGCTGAAATGGCAGAGAAAGAATCCTGATTGGATATTCCTGAAAATACAGGGGCTTGCGAACAGAGGCTAGCTAAAGCTTGTGCCCGTGCCAATTGTGCCATATTGTATATAAAATTATACAAATGTACATGTATTATATGTACATTAGTCCCCATGGCAAACAACCACCATCCCCGGCCTGATGCGCCAGGTTTGGCGCCCGCCGTGGAATGCCCGCTGCGCGGCTGCAAGGTGTGAGCGCTGGCGCCCGGGGCGCCGGGGGCGGCGCGCTGCGACGGTGAGGTCATGCTCTGGCTGGGGGTCTGACATCCCGTGGCATCCATCCTGGGTCCCAGCACCAAAAACATCCAAAAACTACTGGAAATGATGCAAACTTCAATGTGTTTAGGAGATATTTGGGGTGGTTTGAGTTTGACTTGCCGGTAGAATTGAGGCTTGCAATTTAGTTTGAATTCTGGGCCCCCCGTCTTAACTGGCAAGGGCACGTCACAGAAAACCCAGCATGGAAGACTATCTGGAATTTTTCGAACTGGACACCATAGGCCAAAAATGAGAACAGAAGCATCTGCCTTGACAATGTCCCCAGCAAGAGACAGAAAGATGCCGATGTCATCTGTTTCTTTTGTCAAATGAGGTGAAATCCATGATGTTCCATGATTCCACATTCGATGGGGAAGCCCGGCAATAGAGCTCCAAACTTAACAGAACATGGCTTGACCATCGTCATTTCTGGCTTTCACCCCATGCATGTAAGCCATATACAATAATATCCGCAAGCTTATGTAGATCCATTCTTGTGGCTTCACATCGCCAACAAACTTACCCCAACAAATTATCCCATCTGCATCACTTAAGCTATTTAAGCATCAACCAGCCATTGTGGTGTCCATGTCATATCCTTTAACCCACCCCACACCAACAAACCCTGACTACCTCTTCGGTGGTCATCCAATTGTCATCCCATGTCGGCCCTCAAAAAGTGTCAAAAAGCGATGCCTCTGAACATAGAAAGCCCCATTGGTAAACTTCACCAGCTGAGTCAGCTGAGTAATGAGTACTAATTAATACTAATTATATAATGGGGCTTCCTACTTTTGTGGGCTTTCTATGTTCTGAAGCCATTCACTTATCCCCACTAGTAAACATTCACTGCTGATGATGAATCCTCCGTTAATTATACCCATCCCCTTGTTAATCATTATGATTTTTGGATGATTTGAGGGTACCCCCATTTTAGGAAACCTCCATGTGGTTCAGTGATTACATCTAATCATTCATCAAAAAGTCGTGTCCCTTGCCAGTGAATCCAGTGAACATCCCCATTTGGATTCATGATTAAATCATGATTACTAGTCCTCTGTTTCTGATGAATCATGATGAATCCTCTGTTTCTTATACCACCTTAGAATGGTTTTTATTAATTAGACCACCTAATTATGGCGATTTGGGGATATTTGGGGGATGGTTTATGGCATTTATGGCATTGATATGGCATTGATATGGCATTGTTTTACCCGCATTACCAGCCTTATACCCATCCCGACTGGCAGTCTGGCCATGTCGCTGTGGCCCCACGGCCTCCTCCGACGTGTCCAGAGGCGGTGGCACTCGGCCGTGGCTCTTCAGCAGCTGCCGGGCCTCGCGGATCTGAGTTTCCAGGCCCTCCAACTCCTGGAGCCCAGCCCGAGGGGAAAATCGATGCTGGGATGGATTGGAAACATGGGATCCAGATCTTCAATTCTTCAAGAGATGTTCTGTGGGCTTTAAGGGATTGGTTGGGAAACAAATATCGAACTTGGCTCCAGATATCTCCAAGTCTAAGATGCCGATTGGTAAAAAATGATCAGAAAACATTGGGCTTGAGGTCTAAACAGCGATGGGCTCAACTCCAAAATCTCTGGGTTTTGTAGAACAAGGGCTTGAATCGGTGTCCGAACAATGGTGAAAACTCTGCATTCTGCCGCGACTCCTGATATTGGCGTTCTCTGAGTGAAAGGTGTGCCTTTCTAGGTCACAAATTCTCACAATTCAAAAGGGAACCTTAAGAATGATCCCGTTCCACAAGAATTGCAAACGTTGGTATTGGAAGAGGCATACCCTCCGTAATGCTTCATCTTCCACGCAAACCTACCTATCCAATTTGGGCATTGCCATACTTTGCAAATGGTTGGCCCCTGGTGAATGGCCGATCCATCGGGACGATTCACCACATCACTTCAGGGGTCGCCAAATGATCCCGGGCGCCCTCCTGTTCCAGGCGTTTGTTCTCATCCTCCAGCCACACATTGCGATCTTCCAGCGTCATCAAGGAGACACCCAGTCGGGACCATAGCCAGCATGCATGTTCCCGAACCTGCGGCAAGCGGAGCCTCAAAATCTCCGTGTGTTTGGACGACTTTCTTGGGAAAAATGGGGATTTTTCCACTTCTGTTTTGGTTTCGTGGATTTCCTGCTCCTCTTCTACCCCGGATGTCTTCATGGTTACATGTTCGTTGGGCCAGGGGTCTGTCAGCAGTGACCAAACAGTTCCCGAACTCCATGGGATTTGTTCAAACCCTCAATATGCGGCCATATTATGCCGTATATGAATTTGGAATTGATCTTCTAAGCATCTTTAGACCATAATTTCAGGCTAATTCCCAACTTTCTCCAAACTGTTGATGCAAAGCCACCAGTGATCCTCCAACCCCTGCCTCTGTGAATTCTGAGGCGGCCACGCTCGCCTTGACATTGCCAGCGCTTCTGCCGTGTGGCGCCGACGCCGCGTGGCCATGGCCGCCATGGCCGTGGCTGGCGGGAACGCCGTGCATCAGCGAGGTGACCTTGTCCTTCATCTCGTCAAGGGCCAGGTTGAGGTCATCCTTTCGTTCGGAGAAGATGGCTTGCACCTGCAACGGTAAAAATGAGGTCCCTATAGTTGGTAGGCTTTGTTAAGCTTGTCATAAGAAATGGATGGAGGAACCAACAAGTCAATGAATAGAACAAAAACATTTTTACTACGAAAAAATGAAGCAACTACAAACACTGCAAAGATATACTACAGAAATAGATAGATAGTTCAAGTAAATAATATACATAAGTAAATCTACCTACCGATAATTTGCCTGATAGCTGAACGAATAAGTGAACAAACAATATGCATGCATATGCGCTTATACAATTATAGTATTATAGAAATGTATTATATGTTTATTTCTCTGTCCGTGTGCGTGATTAGGAATCTGCTTTGCAAGCAAAATTCAGAATGTCTGTATATACCATGTAGGATGGTCATCCCTGGGTTCTTGCAGGGAATTTGTGTTTTCCCTGAATTGAAAGGCAATAGATTCAGTAGGGCTCCCAGATTCTTCATAGAAAGATCATGCATCAAACGATGCGGGCTCACCCCGTCACTGCAAACAAGCATGAATCGAGGCAAATTTGGGCACCCGGACAATTGCAAACTATAAACTGTAAGCCCAACTGAAGTTCAGGGCCCGGAAAAAAAGAAACATGATCCATTCATCCTAGACTGAAAGAAATGGCAGCTCAAAAACATTGACGCTCCAAATTCCCTCAATCCATCCATCACATTTTTCCTTCAGATCATATCCAAATCATGGTGGATACGATATCAACCAACATTAAATGCACAACAACCCACATCAATCCACATGAAAAGCCATCATTACCCTCCAAAACACTAACATTGCTATGGAAGCCATGACCCAGTTCGATTTTTCTGCGGTGTTTTTCATCAATGGTGATGTTCCACTTCGGAAACTCTAACAGTTTACCAGGGACTGTTCCATATCGTACCCTTTGGTAAACTAACCTATTTAGTTCGTTGATTCCCATCAAAAATGGTGGCTTTTCCATAGGGTGTTTCATAAAAAAATGTTGTTTTTAAATGTTTTCCATAGTTTTCCATCAAAAGAATGGTGGCTTTCCATAGTTAGCCATCAAAAATTGAATGATTTACCCTCGGTAATTTAACATAACTATGGGAAATCACCAATTTCAATGGGAAAATCCACTATAAATGGCCATTTTCAATAGCTATGTTAAATTACCAGAGGGTACCCAATGTGTTTTTTCGGATGACCGGCTGTTCCGGTGCCTTGCTCAGTGGTGCCACCTTGTGGGCTGCTGCAGCAATGGCAGCGCCTCCAAGCTGCGCAGCAGATACATCCACGCCCGCGGCCAAGGTCGGCGTGGGCGTAGGGATGCCCTGTGATGACAGGGGATGACATGGGAAATCTATGGGAAATCTATGGGAAATCTATGGGGAATCTATGGGAATCTATGGGAATCTATGATAGATGTGGAGAATTGCCCATTCGTGGATAAATTATGATAAATCACCTATTGAAGGGGTGATTTCCCATATCTATATTATATAATATTAGCTCACAGGCGGCTAACCCTTGATGGATCGTAGGTTTCATTTCTGTATATGATTCAACAGTGTTTTGGCGAGGCGTTGCCACGCCTGACTGGCTTCGGGTGAGGCATTGGCAATGGCACCTTCAAGCAAATGGTGGCCTTGTGCCATGGTCACATGGTCAGCCCGGTGCCCGGTCTCGGTCCGACCGGAAGGTGCACAACGGAAAACCGAGCAGCTAGCCGCACAATGATTGGCGGCTTGAACCCAAGGGAGATCATCATGGCATATCATGGCACAGGCACAGGAGGAAACAAAACATGTTTTCAACAGCCACAAGATTTTGATGATCTTACTGAATCTTACTATGGAATTCCCCATGGAATTTCCTATCGACAGGGGGAGAATTGCAGCAACTTTGGCATTTCTCCGGCTTAAGGACATGGGAACCCCATTCCCACAAGCTTCCCGTATCAGAATGCCCAACATTGTGGATCAATAAAAATGCAACCAATCCTGGAGACTGCTGTGATACCATGGGCGGTATGTGCGAATTGCGCATGCCTCAAGCATCCTCAAAAAAGAATCACCAGAATTGCAGGAATTGTTTACCAAACTGAGCATCAGGATGTTCATAACTGATAAACATCCCAACATTTCTGGTACCCTCCAGCAATCAAACATGGCAATGGACCATCTCTTATAAACTGGAAGTGTCAATGGGAAAATCATCAGCACCCACTCGTTGGGCTCACTAACCGTCATCCTCCAGCTTCGGCCACCTGCGGTAAAATGATGGGGGATCAATCAACCCTGTGGCCCTGTGGTTTCCAATAGGGACTTAAGCAGAACGGTGATATAAATGGAATTTACTCTCAGCTACTTGGCAGGGACCTTGGATTTTACATTGACCCTAAAACCCAGATCTTTTTAGGAGTTACCTGAGGGTTTCATGTGATCTTCTTGTTTGACTATAGACCTTATGCGATTTGTGAACGGCAAGGTCTACTCTCAAATGCTTAGATTAACATAAATTTATGGCCGCCATATCATGAAGGTCTAGCATGGGGTCTTGAATGGGATCAAGTTACGTATAATATTTAGGGTCTTCTGTGCCGCACCTGCAAAACCTTTCAATCAACGGAAGCAGCAAGGAGTTCTTTTTAGACATGTTTAGGCGTTCATTCCGGGAACATAAACGGTGTCAACATGGGCAACACAGGGTCTGGAATACACATAATCGGCAGGGCCTACTTTTGGTCTGAAAGTAAGAAAGAGCCTAGCTACAGGAGTCCTGGAGGTCTACCCTAAGTACTTGAGGGGATACAATGGGATAAATAATCATATGACAACATAGATAATAATGGTATGAACCCTCCCCAAGGTCACACCTCCCAATAGTGCTTATTCAGCACCTATTCACCACCAACAACCACCAATAAAGGCCAATCTGAACCACCCACATGATCGGGGGCGTCACCAATAATGGGGGCTCGTTGAGTCCCCACGAAATCAGTAGGGTACCCCTTCATGGATGGATCACCCCTGAAAACTAATATGGAACCCAAGAATTGTTACTTCCAATAGGAAATCACCCTGAAACCCGTCTATCCGGGGTCCATGCTAGTTGTCAGGAGGCGAACCCTTGACAGCCATGGTTTGGGTTATCCCCAACCCATATTGCAAGACAGATTCACATCATCCACTGCCAGACTTTTCCGGGTCCCGGACAAAGTCACAGGGGATGATTCAAGGGGATCAGGCTGATAAATCGAAATCTTCGGCCAAACGCACGCAAATTTGGATGGGCATGCTTTGCAACATGGTACTGCAATCCAGCTTGGGGACTTGAAATTTGAAGCATTCCCAAAGAACCACAACTTTCGCACGGTCCGAGTCCGAACCCTTCATGTCCTCGCCTTGCTGGGCCCGACGCATTCTATTTACGAGTTGAAATTGGTGAAACTGGGTCAATGTCAAAACCAGGATTGATAAATCCCCAGTTTACAAGTATATCAAGTATATAGGTTGATTAGGTGATTGTTAAAATAGCCACAATTCCAATTCCAGATGGGTACTACCCACAGGGCCAGTGGGTGCCACGGGATGACGGGATGACCATTCGGTCGGCCTCATCCTCCAACGGGGCCAGTCTCATCATGGGAAAACTCCAGTTGCTTGGGATGATAGACCTGATAGACTCCACTCAATGTGTTCAAAAAATGGTGTGTGTGTGTGTGCTGGCGGGTCTATAAGTGTATGTATACTATATACTCTCTCCATATAGCTATATACTCATTTATTTATACAAAAAGGTTATTGTTTCTCACGCAAGCCGCAAGCACCAAAAAAAAAGGAAAATGATGTATACGTCATAGAAGGAAAGAAGTAGACGAACAAATAGATAGTTGTATGCTTGTGCATGGATAGGCAGCTAACAAAGTATAAATCGTGGGTTATCCTTGCATGTATTCATGAAGAATTCAAATTCAACTGATCCTGATCCTGCTACAGGACTAGCTCAACATCTGCATGATTTGCATTCTTCTTTGAGCCTGGCTGTGATGACATGCAGCAACACGTTTGCCTGAACAAGCTTCTGTTGTACCTTCTGCAAAAACCTTTCGAAAGTCAGGAGAGTTTCAAAGTTGACAAAAGTCCAGGACCATTTTTGGTCTAATCTTCAAGGCAAAAATTCGAAGTTGCTACGAAAGGACTTCAAAGACAATGGAATTCAATGAAGCCAGTGACTGTCAGTGACTCATAACCCGTCCGGCATCCCAAGTCACTTTTTCTGTGGCAGAAAATGATGGGGGTTCTCAAAGGCGGAGACTGTGGATATTCCCCAGGGCAAAGCTCGAAGGTTGGCATTATCCAGACACGATGATGTGGTAAACCCAATCGTAAACCATGCCCAATCTTACCATACATGGGTGGCAAAAACCATCAAACATATCTTTAAAACCATCCCTGGTCTGGGGGGTTATTGTTGGGTTTACCACATTATTCAAGTTGATTTTACCTGAAACATGTCCAACATGCATTATTTATTTTTGAGGGAAATGTCGCTTCGCTATTTGCCCGGAAATAGCATCAATCCGCCTGACAAGGTCTGAATCAGCTTGGCTGAGACACAAAAAGTTCGCAGTCCGCTAGACAAATCTAGACAGGAAGTTCACTAGATTCACTATAATCACCAATGAGGGGTCGACCGATCATGGCGTCCTCAGGGCGGTTCCAGGAACTGCTGGATCTTCCCCGTGGAATGCCATTGGTGCGAGCGTGAGCGGCCATTGGCGGCCATTGGTGGAAGCCATTTCACTATTTCAGGCACCCATCATTCATGCAAGTGATCATGTAAGATATGTAAGGCCCTGAACAACATGCAAACAAAAATGAGGGTGCACTCTCCTCGCAAAATATCTTTCTTGATTTTTCCAGACCAGTCCAGCAACCGGTGGATCCCACTGAGGGCCCGCACTGGATGATTCAACTGTGATTCTACAGCCTGGCGTCAGCTGGAATTCCAAGGTTCCACCCGTGACTTCTCTTAACCAAAACCAAGGTGCCACCATCATGGAACGAGGGATCGAATGTTTCCAGTGCATTCTGCATTCCCAACTTCTCAGTGCTGCCGTGATCACATTGCCAATCTTAGCATAGGCATAGGTGTTTCCTGACCATTTCCTATGTGCAAGAATCAAGGAACCAGTTTACACGTTAATTTTCTTTCTTCAATAGTTATCTCCATCTGCTTTCTATGACATCAGCACCATATTTCACAATCTCATGCGTAAAGTGCCCCATCGCCAAATTTTCCGGACCCACAGATTGATGGTATCCACACATATCCACACACACACACACGACACACATCCACAGTTGGCACCCAAAATTCAGTAACTTCTCAGCATGCCCCTTTTTTATGGCCGTGAGATCGGGCACCCCATTTCCGGTGTTATTTTCCCACGCCCACATGGTCCCAAATGTCCCAAAGCTTTTAATATCTCGATATCGATCTCCATTGAGATGGGCCTCTGCACTTTGAGTTACGCAGCAAGCTTTGCAGCAGCTGATGCAGCCTGGCTCGGGCTGGCTGAACGCAGAACATGTCACGTCATGTCATGTCATGCAGTAGGGAGTACGCATATATGTTTGTAGCATAGTTAAACATATACGATACATATACGTATAACACACATATATGCGTATAAGTGTACGTACATACGTACATACATGTTTAATTAATATTAATTAATCATATTGATGTTTATGTATATAATGCACATACGTGTGCATGCGACTTGTAAAGGTGCATGTTTGCTCACAGGTGCGCGCATGATTCTGCATGTGTGGGATTCACACCTTTTCATGGTATCTCTCTGTGGTGCCAAACACCCAATATTGAAGACTGAAAATCTTCAGAAACGCCTGTTCGGCTGGCCGTTGTGGGGTAGAAAACCATCGTCCCCGCGTTGATAACATACTGAATCACAGTCATGGAATATAATGGGCATGATGTACAAGTTCTGTGGGCGATAGATGTAGCAATGACTGAAGATTTTGTCATTTCTTCACGTTGGTCATCTTGTCTTTCAACAGACCCCACCCAAGTACACCAACGTCTGCGCACTGCTCACCGCATGTTTCCAGTGGCACCAGCGTGGCCAGTTCCGATTCCGCTGGCTAATTGCACCAAATTAGCGGACTTGTGACTTGGTTCTGTACCAAAATCAGCAGCCAACGCCATCACTGCTTCAAAGTCCAAGCAGTTTTCTCTTGGCAAACCCAATCTGTTTGGGTCACATGCTCCATCAGACCATCCTCAATGGTGTGAAACCACTAAAATATCTTAAAATCAACATGAACTCAGATAGCTATTTGCTTCATTCACAATTCAGGCATGGAAAAGTCATAGCCCAGCTGAGATTCCAAGCCCTGCAGCAGCAGATCCGCCTCCCGCTCTTCGTTGGCCGATTCGGTGGCCGAGCTCAGCTGAGCCGCGCTGCCCGGACCGCCCGGACCGGCTGCGGGGGCGACGCGGTTCTGGTGCTTCTCAGAAGCCTCTGAAAGGAGGAAGGCACTGCAAAGGCCTGTCACCGGGTGGTCAAAGCCCTTCCCTTCAGCACCTGAGCTGTGATGGTGGACATGCAGAACTGGCTGCCGCTGAAATGTTGCTTAAAGGTGCTTAAATCATGAAACCATGTCAAATCTGGTTCAGTAATGTTGGGATTTGCAAATGTCTGGGGCCGTTGGGAATCATAATCCTACAAAAAGGAGAAAAGGATCAACCAAGCTTGAAACAGCCTAAACCTACCTACGAACCTCAGAGTTCGAAGTACTCTCAGTTGCAATTGAGATCCGGGAGCTACCTCAAGAAGACCAGAAATGCTGCCTAAGGTTACATGTTACAAACATGTTTGCTAAGCAGTGTAGCCATTCCAATCCTCGCAGGCTCCATTTGTCGCCACGGTGCGGGTCAAGGCCTCCATCATCTGTCGAGTCTGATCACGTTCCAGCAAGGTGCGCCAGACATCGTAGCGCCAGCGACCCGCTCCTTCCAAGAATTCATGGTACTTCCCTTCGGCCTGGCACAGCTTGGATGCAATATGACATGGCCCGACTGCAGGTCGAGAACCATCAACAAAAAGGCCCCGTCGATGTGTCAAGTAATTTGTATTAACTTGTTGCATCAATTAGTCACATATGAAATTGATTTGATGCGATATTTAAGATATTTAATGTGCATGGCTTCTCGCACAGAATCTGCTTACGGCTTACATCCAACCAGATATCCGCTTCATGGATGGCACCGACCCCACCTGGATCTTCAGCTGTGCCTCGGTGAGGCCGCGACCTGTCAGGGAACTCCACTCCTTGCGCTTCTTCAGCACCTCGTTCTCATGCAGCTTCACTCGCTCTTCCTGCCAGGGGAAGAGAAACTGGCACAAGGTACAAGTCGAGATTCCAATCCCAGTGAGATCTACCCACTTAGTCACTTACTAGTTTGCATCCTCGGGTAATCCAGCGTGTCACTTGAAAGTCCCGATCGTTTTATCAATTTGTCACTTAACAATTTAGAGATGTTCCATGGTGGTTTGCTCAAAAGGCCAGGTCCCACGCTTCCTGGATCGGTCTCCAAAATGGGTTCTCCACCGCCGACCGCACCAGGGGCGACTGCCGCTGCCGTTGCCAGCGCCGCCGGGCGAAAGCTTGAAGCTTCTTGGCGGCCTGGCAGCGGAAAATATATCTTCAAAATTCAAAATTTCAATTTTTGGGCGTATACAGTATAAATGGCAATGGGAAATCCCTATGATTTACGCTTTACCATTAATGCCCCGGTCTTTGTTGGGGGTTTCGTTGCATCTCCCCAAAAACTAAATTGAAGCCCCAAAATGAAATTGTGGTTCCAACATGTTCCAACGTGCCCGCCATCCAGTTGGCTTTGGATTTCAAATAATTAATGTCAACCCTCGTACCTCCACAAGTCACAAATCACTAACAAAAATGCTAACTGCTAACCCCCCTACATTCATAGCGCGTTTTGCTCATCCTGAGATAACATTGTACTGATTCTACCACCCCCACCTGCTGCAGTTTTTGCTCCCCAACCAGCTTCACCAACTTCTTCTTGGCCCTCACGGCGCGCCACAAGCTCTGCACGCGCGTGGCCGCTTCCGCCTCCCTCGCCTCTGCGTAGCGTCCCACCAGGCGGTGCCCAAAGGGCATGGCCAGGCGCGCCTTCATCTCGTCAATCACCGCCTGGCTAAAGGGCACGGTGCTGGAAAGGCAGCACCCAACCTGACTAGTTATGATGGGGTTTGTGGGTTTAACATGGTTTAACTGGGTCAGTCTTTGAAGGTGATAACGCCAAATAAGGTCTATGATGGCCTGTGCATGTAAGCAATTGTTGGTGACTGTGGCATTGTTCTGCTATATTTCCATCCTCCCACAATTTTGTGAAACATCATCCACGCTGCACCTGCACCCCACTCCTTGTTTGTTGCCCGGTGCCTCCGTGGCATAGACGCGTTGCGCCACCCGCCTCCTCTCCTCCAGGTACTTCCTCCTCCGCCGCGCGCGGTTGACGATCACCAGAAATCGCCGCCGGCGCGCCTGCGCCCGGTACCAGCGCTGCAGCCGACAGACGGCCTCCACAGGGCCCAGCGGTTCAGGCGGCTGTGGCGCAGGAGGCTCCGGCAACTCGGGTGGCGGGGCTGGAGGATCCATGGCTCTGGGAGGATGATCTTGTCACCGAAATATAGGGGTCACCCTGAAAATTGATGGAAATGCATCTCCTCACATGTTGTCCTCTTTTGAAAGGGCTCATTCATTCTGTCCATTGCGACGGACCACTCTACAACCAAATGCTTTGAACCAAGGTATCTTTCCTTTTGGAAGGGAACTTGCTTGGTTTTGCATTCTTGTGCATTGTTTTGCCTCTGCAAAATAGCCCTTCTATCTTGTATTCACTGTTCCTTAGCACTGTTTGGGGTGGTTTGGTTAGAGCCCCCTAGACTAGATTGGCAAAGGGGGTTCACCTCTACCACCACCATCACTCAGTGCAGCTTTTGATCGTCTGGCGGCCGCGGGGCCCAACAAACAACATTGGGGGAGTAGCGACATGCAGATTGAACCTGCATTCCACCTGCATCCTTTACAAAATGGCTAATACATCGAAATAACTACGATAAACATATATAAACATGCATGATACATAAAGAATCAAAAAATATCATAACATCTGGGCAAATTAGAATAGACATGAAATGATTGGGGTGGTTCCCCTTACTAACCTCAGTTTAGAGGTCAGCCTTGTCCCACCTAAACTCGCCATGAGCATCAGCTCATGATCCTTGGCTAGATACACCAAAGAAAGGGCCACAGGTATATCTATGTTATCTATCTAGATTATATATATATGTGTATATATATATGTATATATATGTATGTATGTATGTATGTATATATATATGTGTGTGTGTGTGTCTGTGTGTGTTTTATTATCTCTTTACAATCTGCATACAAATTTTGGCCCACAAACCCGGGATTCGCTGATTGGCTCAAATTGGCCTATATATCTAATGCCAAAAAGCAAGCATTTTAACTCATGTTGGCCTACAAAGTGTGGTACTAACATCCACCAACAATATCTAAGCTAACAATGACTTTATTTCTGGTCCCCTGGTGGCCGTCTCCTTTTTGCTCACAGCTCTGCAGGGTGCAAGGTTCAGCTCGAGGTTTACCTGGCTGTGGATTGAACATGATTGAACATATAGGTCCATAGGTTTGTTCAAAACCTCAGGTGATCCGCAATCCTTCATTTCCATCTATGCACCATGGACACAAGCCGCACCTGTCAGCGGTGGCCTCTTCCTCTAACTTCAAGGCTTCCTGAAACGCGGTGACTTTGCGTTTCTTTCGCTTCTTTTCCTCCTTGGTTCGTCAAAGTTCCGACTACTCGAGGGCCTGGCCCACCAAAATTCTCGAACATAGTTGATAAATGGTTGTACTGTTGCTATCTGGAGGTTAGCACAAAATTGTCCAATCATACTTGAGGCCGGGGGTGGATGACGAAAGCTAGCGGGGTAGGAGAAAGAAGGAAGGGAAGAGGTGAGTTGCGGAAGGACTGTCATCATCGTGTCGCGGCATTGTTCGTCCCAACGAGGATGC
>Ga0126342_10007119_pt1 | contig 19924 bp, 14 predicted proteins | sample Cyp1metagenome_FD_92528 | JGI IMG/M metagenome (GOLD analysis project Ga0126342, IMG submission 92528) | Coral microbial communities from Lord Howe Island, Old Settlement Bay, Australia - Cyphastrea 1 metagenome | ecosystem: Host-associated > Invertebrates > Cnidaria > Coral ... | reverse complement strand
TTTGAAGCCAACCCATCGGAACCATATCCAAAAAATATTCAAAAATCGTATCAAAACCATATCAAAATCGTATCAAAATCAAATCAAAACCACAAAAACCTGCGAAAAATCGACCAAAAACCTGTCCCTGGGCTGTTTCTGTTCTTTTTTTTGAAGCCAACTCACTGGAACCATATCAAAACCATATCAAAAACGTATCAAAATCGTATCAAAATCGTATCAAAACCATATCAAAATCATACCGAAACCATAAAAACACTTTAAAACTCGACCAAAAACCTGTCCCTGGGCTGTTTCTGTTTCTTTGTTTGAAGCCAACTCACTGGAACCATATCAAAACCGTATCAAAATCATATCCAAATCGTATCAAAATCGTAACAAAACCCATATCGAAATCATAATCCCAAATTCAAAGCATATCAAATTCATATCGTCAACGCGTATCCAAAACCATATTGAAATCGTAAAAAAAAACCTGAATTCAGCATCCTAGAGGTATTCCGGGCTTATAATCCTAGGCAGAGCCGAATTCAGCATCTTCTTGACGAGTGCTGCTTGGCAGATTTCAAGGCTCAGGGTGATTCTGGATGGGGTAGCCATCCCAAACAGCTAGGGTGGAATAAAACATAATAAATCCATGAATCATCAGAAAACCTTGGAGGTTAGCTAGATACTGTACCTACGAGGTTTTTCCGCACAGGCTTAAGTTCTCATGGTCTCTTCAGACAAGGCGCACGGTCATGGTCACAAAATCCGGCTGCTTGGGGTGAGCCTGGATGGGTTGGAGCCATATAAATCACATATATAGATAGATCGATTTCTATAGCTGTTGATGGTTGAGATGGGTTTACCACATATCATATTACATCATATTTACTATGTTCCGTATATATATAGTTCTATAATGTTCTATATACATAATAAATAGTAGATATCATGGTTAAATAAATAAATATATATATATAAAAGTATATATAAATATAAATATATATATATAAATAGATATATACACAGCCACAAGTTGAACTTTTAGGGATCAACAGCGGGGCCTTATTGAGTGTCGATTGTTGAGTTATCAACCAGCTTAGCAAACTGGGCCACCAGCCTGTCCATGTCGAAACACACATCGCCAATTCCATATTTAACCATATATTTAACCATCATATTAACCCAGCCAGTTGAATGTCATTGTGGAACGCAGTCCGACCCGAAGGTTTTGTGATGAAATCCACTCGCGATCGTGGGGGGAAGATGCCTTGCCGATTGGTGGTGGAGATGATTCAGCGCTTGGAACATCATGCGTTGTGGAAACGCTACCTGGATGCTGGGACCGCCTGGCCGGTTAAAGGGATGGAAAGGGGCCAGGGTGAGGTGAAACTTGCTATAAATGTATATAAACGTACGACAGAGGTGGAAGTTGGATGACTGTTGGCTGGATTTGGAATGTCAAAGTCCCAGGGGCAAAATGGGAACGCATCAAGCATGCACTTGACCGCAGTGGAAAAAAACTCATTGGGTAGACGCGTAATTTCACCAGATTGGCAATGAATAGCCTGGTTTTCTGGACAGTCGAACGTCCCAGGAGAAGCGGCGGATGATCCAATTGAAACGAGGAGAAGTCACTGCGGTCGAAGACCTGGAAGGAAGTTGCTTGGTTGATGGTTGATGGTTGAAGATGAGTTTCTTGTTTTGTGCAGAGTATATAGACTTTGAAGATATTTGAACTCTGTGACCCAAGGGCCCAAGGGTTATAAGTTCCCACATATCTCGCTGTGTACCACGTGTGGGTTTGTTGGACCCTGTAGAAGGGAGTGGTTTGATAGTGATAGTATGTGATAGTAATTGTATAGAAATAAGGAAATGCCAAAAGAATCTGTGGGTGTCTCAGTCTCAGATATTGAATTGAAGGCAACTGGAGTTGTTTTGAGCACAAGCACGGTATTTGTGAGCAGTATGACACATAATATGAAGATGACAGATGGATACATATGGAGGTTTCCTAAAATGTGGTATGAACCCTAAATCATGCAAAATGAGACCATTTTAGTATATATATATATTGAAACCCAAAGTTTCTTCGGGGATCGCAGTTTTAAGAAACCTCCATATGAAGCTGAGTGAGGAGGCACCCTTTTCTTGGTGTTGGTTCCCCTGGTTGCAAATCAAGCTGTTGCTTCCGTATCAATAGATGATCAGATAGATTCCATTTTAGTATTGTATATAGAATTTGTAGCAGTTGAAATTGCTGAACACTCGAAGTTGAGTAGGATAGATTATGGTTCTTGCAAGCTGGGCCTAGATTGGGAAAAACCCATGGCTTCAGAGGGGTTGGAATCCCCAATTTGAGCGTCAAATTTAGTCAATCTCCTTTTTCATAGACACATGTTGATCTTGTTGGCTGTCTCCCCAGAATTCTATCGTTTTGCTTATTTGATCCCTCCTGGAATTCTTGAAAAAAGATGTGTATACCCTGCAGTAAACAAACATAACTATAGAAAATCACCATTTTTAACAGGTAATTCAACTATTTCTATGGCCATTTTCAATAACTACGTTAAACTACCAGAGGGTATAGTTCATATAACCTCCGTTTCTGCTGATGCATCTTCTTGTTCTGCAGGTGGTGCATGCAAGACCACAAAGGCCTTGGGAGGCGGCTGCGTATGTTTTTTGGCCTCAAAAAAAATATAAAAAGTAAAATCCAATTTTAAATTTGTAAAGTGGTGGTGAGTTACTATATATTACATCTACATACACTGTTGAATATTTTAGATTGTTGGAATATATACAATAGTATTGTAACATGTTGTAGCATGTTGTAACTATTATTAGATATGACACTGGTTGAATGCACATACTTGGATTGAATGCAGTAGATTGACTACAAGCACTACATTACATGCAATACTCTATAAAACATTGATAACAAATGATAATGAGGCACATATGCAAATTATATGTTGTATACAATAGACAAGATATCTCATTGAATGTTCAAAGATTCACAGATTGAAACACAACGCCAGTGCTCCATGGATCTCCATGGATCTCGGCCAGGATTGAACCAACGTCTCGAATCCGAAGTCAACGAACTGTACCTCTTCCATGGATCCAGTCCTGCTGGTGTCCTGGGGATAGGACGGGGGTGCGGATATCACCAGAGATGGGGTTGGGATGTCTAGAGTCTAGTTGGGATAGTAAAAGGATAGATAAAAATATAAATATTATGTATATATATATATGTATATGAAGGTGTATATACATATATATATATATGAAGGTATATATATATATATATATACAAAGGATATCATTATAACTCTATGTACCGTATTTAACACAATAAATGGGATTGGGAGAATCATCCCCATATTTCGACCATATTTCGGGGCTGGTGAAGTACGAGAATTCAGCCAGATTCATGATGAAGTATGAGTCAAAGCAGATCTGAAGAAATCTGATGGACTTCACATCCGGTATTTTCCATGGTATCCACAGACACCTTGGGGTGACATTGCAACATTTGATGGGTGCTTGTCAAGGGGTCCACGATGGTCCACGTCCCATGAATGGGGATCCTAGCCTGAGAATCTCTTGGTTTCTTGAACGTTGCCAGGACAGCATGGCTTCGACCTGCAGATGTCCGGAGCCACAGGTTGCATGTTTGGTCCCGGCGCCTATTTTGCAGAGGCAAGCAGCAAATGCGACGAGTATGCACGCGAGGCGATCGGTGATGTCACAAAGGGTGGGAGATCCGGTCGAAGAATTCCAATACAAAGGGCAACATTGGCCAAGCTAGATTCCCAAAGGGTGGTGTTTGTGTATGATTTGGGCATATTTGGAATACGTATTTACATCTATTTATATTTTGGCGAAGTCTGAGAGTCGGGTGTATGTAACAAAAGCCATTTTTTTTCAATCATGTTCCCATTCTTTGGCGACCTGTGGTCAAGCTCCCATGAATCTGGACAGTGAGACAATGGTAGTTAGGATCCCATTGAGCAACCATCTTGGCTGTCAGGATCCCAGCGGTCTCTTCTCCGGAAAATGTGCCTTGCTTCTGTGCCGCGTCAGCTGTGGTGAGCTCTTCCGACTGGAAGAGTCCGATGTGACGGCCATCCAGCGAGCGATGGGGACAGGTGGGACGTGGGTACGGGATGACCAACAGGGCTGTTCCAACCCATAGGTCCCGTCTGGAAATCCAACATAGCCAACATAGCTATGGAAAATGGGCCGTTTGTAGTTGATTTACCTATTCAAAATTGTGTTTTTTGTTCGTAGCTATTTAGATTACCAGAGTGTAAATGATATCCACCAGGAAGGACATTGGCAATTTTTACCTCTTGATTGATCTACCATTTTTTTGCCCTTGTATCTGGGGTGTGAGGAGCAACCCTGCTCATGGAGATATTGATGATGGGATATAATGGGATAGAATGGGATTTAATGGAATATGTAAATGGATATAATGATATATGTGTGATTTGTTTTTTTGGCACTGTACCTTTTTTTTCATACGAACCCAGTTGGTCGAGAGGAGGGAAACCCACATACGCATTCACAGAACTTCGTTTCAATATTGACTGGTGAATGAATGATAGGCTGGTGGTGTTCATGCATGTTTATCATGTTTCTCTTAATGCTGGTATTAGTGCATTTTTTTGATTCTAGAGCCGTTTGACAGTACCTTGACTGCACCTTGACTGCACTTATTTTTCATAGTAGGACCGTAGTTTATATTTATTATTCATGATGGTTCCAGTATGTTCCAATGATAACTTGCATCATCACTATCACCCATTCCGACAGACAACTCTGCTGCATTTAACAAATGATTCAAACATATAAACATGATGACCATCACCACCATCACAGCAGTGGTCCTCCAAGTCTTGCATGGTGTTTTGTTTGGTGCCTCCTGCATCGCCATGCCCCCGACGACCAACACCAGGCCACTACGATGGTGTGTTGGGTGATCGCGAACGAGCGGCGGGAACTTATCGCGAGTTCGTTGCTGCTCAGAAGCGAAGTTTGTCAGCGGAGACAGGGAGATCATTAGTTTGAAATAAAACAACAGCCAAAACAGGATGAGATATGAGTTTGAACCGGTTTATCCAACCCAGTTTTCGGAATGTTGCAGTTTAAGGCACAGCAAAATTGAGATGTCTATCCACCAACAATCACCAACATGTGCAATAACATGGGGAAACATGTATGACACTGTATGACTGTATGACCTTAAAAGTTGTCCGGGTACCTAAAAAAATGAGACCTTGTTGGATGTTTCAAAGCAGTTGGATCCATCAATCCATTTGGAATTTTGGAGTTCCACATGTTCCACGCTTCAATGACGTCCAGTTTCAGAGCTTGAGGTGCGGCTTGAATATACGTATGTATACATAAATGAATATGTATAGTAATTATATATATATTATGTATATATATACATATGGGAATGGGTCATAATGATATGCCATCATGAAATAAGTTTTAATTTTAGATTCTAGATCTTCCATTCCAGGGTACACCAACTTTGACCCATACCCATATCAGATAAACATGCCTGCGAGATCCTGCGTGTCTTGTGAGTCTGATGTCTTGGTTTCTGGCTTCAGCATGCTTCAGCGTCACTGTCTATCCCCATGACTGTGATGAAGATACACCAACTAGCCATAGCTAGGCCATAAATGTCCTTGTATCAATGGTTGAAACATAGAAGAGTCATCCCCATTTTCAACAGCCCGATTCGTCCAAGGTCTATGATGAAGCACAAGTCTATCCTGAGTACATCATCATCTACCGACGTGAGTTCAAGGATCACAGCAGTTGATGGCCTGGTGGCGACCACCATCATGGACCAGAGGATCGAAGCTGCTTCTTTTGAGCTGTAAAAATGCAGGGCCATTGGGGACTCTGTTGGTGGGTTTTCCGGTCACAGGGACAGCACAAGTGCATGAACAGTGGTAGAAACTAGCTGTTGTTGGTTGATGGTAGATGCGCGCACACACACACACGTTCTATATAACATATACACACTGTTCTTTTTCCCTTTCTTTGGCAAAATAAAATGGAGATGATTCACAGCACCATCTGTCAGGGCTGGTATTTACTGAGGTTCTACACTGTAATGTTAACTGGTTGGTGGTTTGGAACATATATTGGGAATTTCATCATCCCAACTGACTAATATTTTCCAGAGGGGTTGAAACCACGAACCAGTTATAATTGGATATTTGGTTCAACTGGGATGATTTACATAGTCATCCTATGTCATCCTAATCCAATTACCAATTCGAAGCGGTCCACCTCTAGTGAGTTTTCCTCTAATACAGTAGACTGAGACTGGCAAAAACATGTTCCAAATTCAAAGCATCCATTCTTGAAGACGACGAGTTTACAGTAGGTATTTGGAAATGGCCTGAAATTTCCTCCACTACCTTGGATGGTTGAAACCCTACAAATGATGGGATAAACGTGGATAAAGCACCTATGAACTCGTGTAGGATTTCTTCCATCTACAGTATCCTTCATCATCGCAAGAATCATTGGAATTATAATTCTAATCATCTGGTTGGTGGTTTGCAACATTTTGTTCCATATATTGGGAATTTCATCATCCCAACTGACGAACTCATATTTTTCAGAGGGGTAGGTCAACCACCAACCAGGTTAACTATCATTTACCATGGAAAATCACCATTTTCAATGGGAAAATCACCATTTTGAATGGGTAAATCACCATTTTGAATGGGCAAATCACCATTTTGAATGGGTAAATCCATCATGAAAATCCATCATCCATCATCCTTCTTCGGAAAGCATCCACTGTTCTCCAAAAACCCATGTAGACTTCATCCAAAAGGGGTACAGACCGGAGGTCTGTCGACTCCTGGCTGACCTGGCTGTGGAGCTATTGAGAGCTGAGGCTGGATGCTGACGTCAAAACGATCAAGCCCCCCAAATTGGATAGAATATGATAGAATACTAAAGCTAAACAACTAACCTATTTGGATCTATTTTTGGGTTTATTGGTAGTACAGTTTTGATTCATGTCCATTTTCAGCGAATTACATTTACATATTTGTATATATTTGTTCATTTCTGGTTGTGTGCTGTAAACATCCATTTCTGGGTTTAAGCATCTCAAACAATGGCCGCGTCCGAGGTGCTGCTTATTGAACTCCGTACTGAGACGTGCCTGAAAATGGAAATTTAATAGGCACCTTTTTGGGAAACGCCAAGTTCAGTTAGAAGTGGGTTTATATGCCCCGTGAACTATACTAGCAACAAGTGAGCAGCGTCAAAAACCTCCAAGTCAGAAAGTTATATGAGGATGAAACTAAGTTGGGCCCGCGGAAGTGAAACCCACGTTTGCGGAAGCAGGCGCTGCTCATCCGATCGCGGAAGCTCTGCGGAAGCAGAATCAGCCTACCCAATCATCCGCGGAAGCTGAAAACTGTGGTCGCGGAAGCAGCGCGGAAGACCGCGCAAGTAGGATTAGAAGAGAATTATATATAGAGGTTTTCGCCACCGCTCAAGTGTTATATAGAATGTTGATAAATGTTGGTTATAAGGTATAACTGGTATAAAGCCCTAGGTATATATTCGTGAAATAGGTCAACAGGTCGCGACCTTGCTTGGCTCCTGACATGCAAGGCTGGAAGTCATGAGAAGACCTTGCAAGCAACTGTAACCAGCCTGGCCAGGCGGCTTTTGGATAGCTTGGGATCGGGGGAAACGACTTGTCAAAATGACTTGTCAAACAGGGTTACCAACCACTTAAACAGAGTTTATGGTACCAGCAACTATAGTTTGCATGGGGGTTATAACCAACACAATGAGAGTTTGCTGGTGAATTACTATAACACTGACACTATAAACCAGTTATTTCAATGGATTTTTTCCAGGAACTAGGGACGTATGACCACCAAGGTTACTAACCACTTACGATTTGTGGGATGATCCTGCAAGTAATACAGCAGGATTGATAGATAGCAACAAGATTGATGGTTATTGATGGTTATTGCCTGGCAATACGTGATTAAATACTGCACTTTTATTTCGTTTGAAACCAGTAAGGAGCTTGGCGATTCTGTTGGGACCTCACTGTCCAATGAACAGCTGGGACTCACTACTTACAGCATTATATGGGGGTTTCCTAAAATATGGGTACCCCCAAATCAACCATTTGTAGATGGTTGTTCCATTAAAAAGACCATTTGGGGGTATCACCATTTATGGAAACCTCCATATATAATATATATATATATTCCATATATATATAAGTTATATATATATATATACATATATTATATTATACATTATATATTCTGACCTTTTTTTTCAGGCCTTGGATGATCCCAAAAATCCCGTCTCAGGTTAATGAGAGACCATGAAGTTGAAGCAGATCCCGTGGCAGGCTGGTGCTTCGCTTGGGAACAAACCATGAGATCGCTCCCCACCAAAAAAAGGTGCTTAATCATGCTGTTCCTTGCTTGGATGGCCATACATTGGGGTATTCATATATTTATAAATTATATATTTACATGTATATATTACATTATGTTACATATACATATATACATACATATATAACCATTATATATATACATACATATATATATATACATAATGTATATATAATACTATGGTACACATCCATATGTTGAATGTAAAACATTGTGAAACCCTCCCCTTGGAACGGTCAACAGCGGACGGACCCACTCGAGTAAATTACTGGATGTTTCTTAGGATTGACTGGTCCAAACCTGGCTGGTGGTGACTTAAAGGATGTGTTATGTTCAAATCTATGACCCATGTATGTTGCTTGTGGATGTTTATAGTTCCTTCCAGCATGTGAACCTTGGTTGATTTATATTTGCTTGCCATACATGCAGGACAGCAGGAGCATGATATCAATATGTGTATATATACATATATCAATTACATTTATTGGATAAGTTAACACTATTGCCGTGGGTTCTATCCACTTCTTTGATAAATAGCTTCTTAGCCCTAAATTGGAGATAATAATGCTAGCATATCATATCCATATGGGGGTTTCCATAAATGGGGGATCCCCAAAATGGATGGTTTATAATGGAAAATCTTGTCAAAATGGATGATTTGGGGGTACCCCCATTTCGGGAAACCTTCATATGGCTACAGATGGCTATAATATATATGTTTATACAATTTATATACCAATGTTATACCACAAATTCAAGCATTCGGGAAAATCTTGGATGGTGGATCCTAGTGCTTTACTAACATTCCTGGGATCATTTGGATCATCATCTCCCACCACGGAACGCCATGGCCAGGACCAGCCAACGCCAAGCGCGCCAAGCGGCCAGACTGCGGCCGAGGCGGCGGCCGTGCTTGGACGCTGCTACGGCACGTGTTGAGAGCTTGTTGGGCCTTGCAACGAGGTGCGGAAAGCCATTGGGAACCCCATGACCCGAGCTGTTTAGAGCTGTTTAGAGGATCAGTTGCCTTTTAATCTTTGGGTTTCCAATTTCCAATATGACATATTCCAACACAAGTTCGTCTTCCCACATCATCTGAAATACAAATAAATTGGCTCAAGTTCTGGGGCTCAGTCCGAGAACTGATTAAACATGCTATGTGTTCTTCATTGTTTTCCTGAAAAATATAAGGAATACATAAGAAGAGAAGACTAGATATATCTGTGATATTCCCCCAAAATGACGTAAGAACTATTGTTACCCTCTGGTAAACGAACATAGCTATTGAAAATGGCCATAGGAATAGTTGAATTACCCATGAAAAATGGTGATTTTCCATAGTTTTTTGTATGTTTACCAGAGGTTATCGTTACAAAAGATCCAAAATACCTGTGGTTCCCAGAGCTCTGGGATGATCAAAGGCCTGGAAGCCTTGTGCTGCGTGTGTTTGGAGGCACCGGGCAGCCCTAGCTGTGGGGAATCCATCAACCTTTTTGGGAGTCAAATAGTCAATTCTTCACGGATCAGAATTCCTTGCGAAGTCAAACAGTGCATATTCGTCAAAGTTCGTTTCCTCCGAAGACTTTTGAAGGTTTTGAATCACTTGTTCTCGTCACAAATGTTGAAACCAGAGAAAAACAGACTGTATTCACCCCTGGGCTGTTGATCATTTGGCGGCGGGTCCATGTATTAGCAGATGACATCACTATTTGGGTGTACCGTACGGGGTACCGTCTTATTAGTCAAGCACGATTGTATTCATCTTTCCCATTCGAAAACATGTTATAAGTCAGCCATTATCGACTTTGCCTAAGATATGAGCCGATTATTATATATATATACACCTTGTATTTACCAAATGTTCATTATCACCCAGTTTTTGAGGTTGACACTTTACTATACAGCACATTATATTCCCCATGAATCTCACCATGATATCTCCATCATTGTTTTGTCTTATGTTGGTCAATCCCCATAACTAGGAACACGGGTTGACATTGCAGACATGTCCCATTTAACAAATTATGTTTATCAATGATCGTCAACTGTCACCAATAATCAGCCATATATGGAGGTTTCCAGTCCATGGGGGATACCAAAATATCCAGAATTACACCATTTGAGTATTGAGACCCATGGTTTTGGGGATCCCACATTCCAAGAAACCGACATTTCATAGAATACAAACTGTACCCAGGCCCATAGAAGTGGTTATAAGTATAATCATCAATATACGTTTCTAATGCTACGCCGAGGCTTTTCTCAATGGAATCTTATACACCCATGGTACCTCAAAAGTGATACATGTATGATTAAAAACAATAATAAACCATCCCCAAAACCACCATAAATGGGTGGTCTAGACCATCAAACATTTTGGAGATTTATTATTGTTTTAACCACATTATATATATATGTATGTACCCTCAAGTAAACTAACATAACCATGGAAAATCACCATTTTTAATGGACCAATCAACTATTTCGACTGGGCCATGGCTTCAATGTCGCAAACTGTAAACGTTGACCAGGCCGGGTACAACACCCAGCGGTTGATCCTTACGGGTTTCCTCCACGGAGGCATCCCCCAAGTCCTTGGGTTTGCTGTGCGCTCGCCCCCATGGTCTCTATCAGCTGCTCTGCGGTGATTGCCTGGACGGCCCTGGGATGGGATGCGGGGACCTTTTTTGGGCAGCACTGAACCACGGAAAATTGTCATTTTTCACCAGGAAAAAGGGAGGATTTAAGCAACACACATGGTAATTTCACCATGAAAGAAGGCTGATTTCACCAACGAACATGGTGATTTAAGCAAGACATACATATAGAAAAAAATGTGATTTAATGGGATTTAACCAGCAAACATGTTAGGATACTGGGGACAATGGATATAGTGGAGATATGCAATGGGTATAATGAATGGAATTTTGTCATGGTCACTTTATACATAGAATTCAAAAACATATTGATGGAATTTGGATGATCTTAGATATTTTCAATGTGACCAGTATATGGATATTCATCGATTACTCTCCATATTCTTAGATATTTTAATGGTCCATCAATGTCTATTTTCACATTGATAATGTACAGTAGGATATGTGGAGAGTAATCAAACAATAGCTGGCTAGCGGCTATCTGGGAAAAAATCTCGGAACAGTCACTGGGGGTGTCTTTTGCTGGGGAAAATCATCGAATTTCATGGGCAAAAAGAGACCAGGAAGGGGTTGACTTTCCCAATTATGAAGATAAATACCCATGGTGATATCCATGGTTATACCCCCAACTGCACCTCCAACTAAGTATGCCGCATATGCCCTTCCTTTTCTATATCATAAAAAACATGGATTTGGAGTCCAAAAATGATGAGATAGATAAAGTTTTTGGGATAAAGCCGGGGTTGAAAGATTGGTTTCCATTGTTGATCGGGCAAATGTGAAGAATGGGGGGGCATCCCAACCAGTGTTTTCACTTGCTGTATCCGAACTATCAGTTCTGGTTTAAAATAACGGGCTATGTATCCGATTGTTTACACTCCTACATGGCACCGGCGTAACATGAGCAGCCGGGCTGTAGCTTCGCCAGAAACTCCTGCTGTGTTCAGTGCTGACAAAAACCTGTTGGAACTCCAGATTTGTGTAGAGGCTCGCATATGGGTCATTGAATTTATACATATGTTTGCATGCGTGGGAATAATAAAGCCAAGGGTGAAACACTTGCAAGTGGGATATACTGTACTACAATTAAGCCTAAATTGGAGTTGGCTGCTCATTTTCTCTGGCAATGGCTTCCCTTTTCTGGTTGTCCTGTGGTTCACCGTTCAGCATCTCATAGGCAGGACTAGGCGTGTTCTGTAACCTCTTGTAGTCATTCTTTGTAAGTTGTAAATCAGGAATACTCTTGCATCCGTTACTGGGTCAAGTACCATCAATAGCTTATCTTGTTGAGAATCCATAGCCAATGCCACCATTCGCAAAAACCGGGATTTTCAGACCCTCTATGTTTGAGTTTACTGCAAAGGGTGATGCTATAGCTATTTTGCAATACGGTTCCTCAGTCGCCATTTGCCATCTCCCATTAAACTTGTGAAACAAAAAGCAGTCTTGTAGACGTTTGATCCCCAGTGTGTCTGAAAATGGAGTATACTCCCCAGATGGCCATAAAAAAGTACATTTTAATTTGCACAATGCTTATTGACCAATGGGTTTTTGGGGATACCCTATTTTTGGACAAACTTATCTGCCCCATATTCTCCCATATTGTCGCCAGCTATAGCCTATATCCCATATCAAATATATCAATCCGATTCATATTCCCATTGGAGGTGTCCATGCAAATTTCCCATTGACATTCCTTACTCTGGTTGGTGGTTTGGATCATTTTTTATTTTCCCATATATTGGGAATGTCATCATCCCAACTGACGAAGTCATATATTTTTCAGAGGGGTTCGGTAGGTCAACCACCAACCAGCTTAATGATCCATTGAAATTATTGAAATTTCCTGGTTGGTGGTTTCAATAATCCCTCAAACTTCCAATAAAAAATAATAACTATGGTGGATGATCCACTTTAATGATTTCCTTACTATCATTAATAAATTTCCCAATTTTCCTGGTGAACTTTGATGAAAATCTCCCTCAAACTGAGCTTGTGATCTGTCGAGGAGCCCTACGTGTGCAGTTTGATCGGCACGGCGGAGCTTCGGCGCTACGAAGGAAGTTCGAGATTTCTCGTGGGGGAAACCATGGGGAAAACATGTGGAAACCATGGTGAAACCAACAAAATGTGAATTTTACAATCTTTTGGTGTTGGTAACCAAGAAAATTGGGAGTTAAGATGATTTAAGATGATTTGAGATGATTTAAGCATGAGACATGGGTAGTCGCATGTAGTCCCTTTCCTCTATAATGGCTACTTAAACGGGATTTCTATTGCCATGAAAAATGCTGGCGTCGGATTTGACCATCCTGAAATGCCATTAGTAATTCCACCATCCCTGTGGCCCCCAAAAATGAGCAGATCCAATACTAGATATTACTAGATAAGGTTCGGTTTCATTGGTGTTTAGTATGAGGGACAGGGTTTTTGTGATGGATTGAACCATTTAAAAAAAACATTGGTTTTCCAACAAAAATATGGTGCTATGGTATGAAACCATCATGGGGATTTTTCATGATTTTTCATGGTTCCAAATATGTCATCATTGGATGTATTTGGAGACGAATCTAGAGTTGAATTGGTGAACATAAAGCAGCTCAAACAGGAGGGCCTCGGGCCTCACTGGATCCAGCCTTCTGCGTTGGCGCTGGCGGGCTTCATCAATCGCAAGACTCCAAACAACTGCATCAAGAGGGTGTTTCACCCACATATTGGGACATGTTTACAGTGCCCGCAATCAAATGAGGTATTTCCGGTTCATTAAATTTGGTATTTCATCTTCGATCAATGGGAATTTAATATTAATGGCCAGGAACAAAGACTCAACGGATCTGATCTCACCATAAATTGTGGTGTTTTAAACTAGATGTTTCCCCAACTCTTTGGTACCTAGTCGAAAACCAATAGTTAGTTAGACCCCCTTGAATGATAGCGTAACTTTTTCCGTGACACTTCTCCGGATTTACAGATTTTTTGGGTACACTTCAATTACACTTCCACTTAATGCGTATTCATAGGAACTCTTTAGTAACATCACTGAAACATGCATTCTTCACAGCAGGGCTACCTTAGCTGATCCGATGTTCTCCTCTGATCCCCCTGTCCTTTCTTTCGAAAACCTTTGGTTTTCTTGTGTTTTCATCTGTTTTTTTTTTCAACCTATCAGTACCAGTATTACAGGTGTTACACATTTCCACCAAGGTATGGGCCAAAAGCTAGCAGTGTCAACCTTTCCAAAAGAAACACAACAAGACACAACAAGAAACACAAAGGAACTAGCTAAAATCAATTCGGCTTAGTTTTCTTTCGGTATCCTTCAATTTTCTTTGATTTCCTTTGGTTTTCTTCGGTTTCCTTTGGTTTCCTTTGGTTTGGGGCTGGGTGGATTCTACGGTTTTCCTCTGCTTTCCTTTGGCTTTCATTGTTTTCCTTTGGTTTCCTTTGGTTCCCAAGGGAGAAACAAAGGAAAAGAACATCCAAGGAAAAGACAAACCAATCAAGGAAAGTCTAAGGAGGCTATAAACCCATAGAATGCATCAATCATGTCTGTTACTAAGGAGGCTGCCAGATGTATGTGGTCATAAATATGGGGGTTATATCCCAACTTATGGGGGTGAAAAAAACCCATAATACCATAGAAACGACAATTATGTAACCCATAGTAACCATGATTAACTCATATGAACTACATACAGTTCAAACAAATCCCATAGAAACGGCAATTTGGCGCTCCCAAGCGACCCAGCAGGAGGAATTCTGTGTCCTGCCTGTGCCTGTGCCGATGGGGAAGGCACCATCTTTTCCCGCCCAGAGGTGCGAAGAAGTGCAGTTGGATGTTCCAAACAATGGGATATTTTTCAGCTATATTTACCCTCTGGTGAACTAACATAGCAATGGAAAATGGCCATTTATAGTGGATTTTCCCATTAAAAATGATGATTTTCCATTGCTATGTTAGTTCACCAGAGGGTATATTTACCAGCACTTTGGTGATTTTGATATTCCACATAGCTCATAGAAAACAGACCCCAAGTAAGCCGCTCAGATTTGAGCCCTTCAGACTCTTACACGATGCCTTAGTATATAATCATAGTATCATATTACGAGCCATTTAATCACAGTACAATTTAGTTATGTTCATGCAATGTACCTATTCATATACCTTGATATAATCATAGTATGAATATATAGGTACATTGTATGAAGGATTGGCTTGCACTCTGGTCTAGTGGCTGAAGATCTACTGTGATCTACTATTATCTAGAATCTACTTCTGAACGAACTATTGAAATGCCTTATAAACATGTATAGAGATCCAATCTTGCAAGTGTAGACAGTGCAAAATCCCCTGTTTATAGCAGATGTTTCGATATTGAACATGACTTTGTCCAGAAAAAGGGACAACAACTTCGAAGCAACACTTTGCATCCGGAACATTGACCATGAGATTGGCACCCCATGGCACCCCATGTTTGGTTCGGTGAAATTTCGATTTCCGCCCCCAGGTCCAGGCAAAGCTGGCTGGCACGGCACTGCGCCGTTTCGTGGAAGCCACCGATCCGGTGAGTGCGGCTGACCCTGAGGAGGCGCAGCCTAGAGAGCTCGCAGCCTACCCCAAGAGCTGGATGGTTTAGGAGGGGAAAATATATGGGAAAATAGCTACTCAAATGGGATGTTTTGGGGGGTCCCCCCCCATTTTAGATATTTTAGGACACCTCCATATGGTTAGAGCAATTCGAGCTGCTTAGTTCTGGGGATCTCATTGGAACATGATCCCCTACCTGATGCATCAACCAATCAGGATGCTTGCAGCGACACACAGACGGATCTCCGCCAGGCAATGAAAGTACGCCATGAATGACTAATCCCTTCCCCCGGATATGAAGCACTCCCAAGAAACCATGGTTTAGTCGGGAATTTACACATATGTGGGACCGTTTAGGGGGTGTTTAATATTAGGGGGATGATATTATGACTATGACCCTCTTCATGATCAACGACTCAGCGACCATGGATTTAAAGTGACTTGGCCACACTTTGAATAAGCATGGATAAATCCTGGATAACCTACAGTACAGTAATCCAGACATGATGGTGGATGGTAGGACTCAGGCTATACTGACTGCCGGTATCACTTGGATGACCATCCCAGAAGCCAACCCCCAAGATCCCGAGAATTTGATGGTTGACCATCATTTTTTCAATGAACATGACCATGCTGGTGGTTAATATGGCTAATACACACGGTGAATTATTGTATATTATTGTATATTATTGTTTTTAATGGTAAATAATGCCGGTATATATATATATATACGTATATATATATAATGCCTGTTTGTTTTCGTGATCGGTGCTTTTTGTTTGGCCTCCGGCCTCATTTTGGGCTACTTGGTGACAGGAGACGGGCGAGGACGAATGGGCTGTGCTTGTGGAGGACCTTGTGTCCAGGTCTACCGGTGAAAGCTCAACATGCTGTATATTGTAGCCATCCAGATGGATTGCTGTTGATAAATGAGGATTATATAAATTGAAATGGTAACGCCCCCATTTAATCGTATCTAGCCTTTTGAATTATATAGTTCCATTAGATGGGGGTTGACCATAAAACTCCCACTAACATTCACTCACAGTTAACGATTTGATATGTTTTTAAGTTTCTGGTGAACAAGTCCTAGGAAGGATTGGAATTCACAGGGATTGCTAGTGAAAATCGGGGGATCCAAGACGATTCCTCTCTGGTAAACATACAAAAAACTATGGAAAATCACCATTTTTAATAGGGACATCCACTATTTCTATCTATTTCTATGGCCATTTTCAATAGCCATGTTAGTTTACCAGAGGGTAACACAAACTGGAAATCGGAGTTATTTAGGGAATCATTGAGAACATCACGGTGCTCCGTGTTTCCTCCCCCATGTGTGAATTTTACATTAGCGAATTTTTGGCAACGCCTCGTTTCTTGTCCAATCGGTGGAACAAATGTTAAACTATAAATGTTCCTTGTGACAAACTGCATCAACAAATCAATCAACTAACATTTGAAGTCTTTCGATTCTATGTCTTCAATGCTGCCTTTTAAAGGTCGGTGCGCTTGGTGACACATGCGCGCGTGTCGGAGAACGATGAACCGAGAGAAGTACGTAAAAGCAGCTGGGTCCAGGTCTGAAAACTGGGGGTGTGCAGTTTTTTTTTTTGATAGGAAACATTATGATCTGGTTGGTGGTTTGGAACATGGCTTTTATGACTTTCCATATATTGGGAATTTCATCATCCCAACTGACGAAGTCATATTTTTCAGAGGGGTTCGGTTGAAACCACCAACCACATTATGATTAAACCATTTCAGTCAAACACACATGGAAATTTAGCTAAGAATAAGAACTGAGGATATGACTACCCATTTGGTTGGATTTAAGTGGGAACCTACATAGTTAACCATCAATATGTGGAGAGTTTGCAAAATTTCGATATGGGACGTAGTTGCTTGGATATTGTACGGCAGGTTATAAATGGGATAATATTGGAGATTGTTAACCATCAGAAGTGACTATGTTTCTTTTTTGCCTCTACCATGATATTGGGATAGAAACGGATAGAATAGCCATCAACGCACATGACGATGTTTTTCCAAAATCAGAAATTTTAATAGAGAAAACATAGGACATGTAAAGGCAAATATGGGAAAATGATGATCGATCATTATATTCTGGGGTGCCCTAGTTTTCAAACATATAGGACTCCTGGATTGGTTCTGGAGGGGGAACAATAGTTATAAAATGTTATATACATACCCATAGATAAGGGGCCCTTGTTCAAATGACAATGACACTCTGGAAGAATGGGCATGGAGAATGATCCCTGCTGGATTCCTATGGTACTTTCTTGGGTGTCCAAATGGGCAGTCTCAGCTTCCATTCAAGTGTAGCTAAATAATGAAGTAAAACCAGCCAGCTTTGCAACCCAAAAGCAGAGTAAAGATTCAGGTTGAGGAGTTCCAGGGTGTCATTCTAGTTTTGCAATGTTTTGCATACCTTGCATCCATGATGCACCAATCCCAGATCCAGAGACTGAAAGCCAACAAGAAATAGTGTTTGGATATATTACATCATAAGCATTATATATATATAGAAATACATAGCATCTTATATTATATATACACACACGTCATATGCACGCAGAAACTCATACTTGAGTTCAAGGCTCAACTTCGGAGTGAGAACGTAGTCACAAGCCGAAAACTCGTTTGTTTGGTCAAGATGTGTCTCTCCAAATATCATTCCTTGTGACATGCGAGTTGTCAAAAAGAAACTATCCTATAGCCAACAATCGTGTACCGTTTACCGCCCCTCAGAAACAAGGCGGCAACCAGACAGAACCAGTTGAGGCAAAGATGTGCTGCCACATACCTGGCTTCTTTGTGATGGACAGGCAGACTATATTCAGTACGATCCGCAGCAGCAGCTGGGTCAGAATGGCGAGGTCTGGTCGGGGAAGGCAGAGAGAAGATACATCAGAGACAACGGTTCTATGGTGGAAAGATGTGGAAAGTCTTTCGTATTGCACAGCAAGAAGTAGAACAAACACCCATAGGATCCATGTATGCCATATATGGCAACATTTACCATCAATATACCCCAGTCATGTTAGCATATATACCAGCACCATGGATCCGTCATGGGACATGAAACAAGACCGAGAGGAATTTTTTCCGCCTCAGGATGCGCTTGCGGCAGCACATGTCACCACGACTCTTCCAGCTACAGGCCTTGTGCCCTCGTGGCCTCGGAACTGGTATCGTGAATAGCAGAGGATAGTAAGAATGGTCAACCGTAATAATATCACACCAGCTTTTATTTACATACGTCATACTCCTATTGTTTAGTGTGTTGGATAAAAAATGATAGTGATAAATCATGATAACTCATGATTAAATGGAACATGACCCCAAGATGTACCAGTATAGTGGATAGGAATGAAACAAGAATCGTCCAGGCAATGTCTCACGGGATTTGGCAATCAGATCTGATATTTTTTTTTACCACATGGACCGTATGGACCCCACCAGTTACAACTTGGTTTAACCAATTGTACATATATCCACCAAAAATCCTCGTTTTTGGAGTTGAGCAATCAGCTTGGGGCCCACGCATTGTAACAGGATTCAGCAGGTGCCAAGGGCCCACTTGCACCACCTTTCAAGATGTGCTGGAACTTTGCTGGTACCCCTTTATAGCCCAGCAGTTTCACAAGCTGATGAAAGGAGTATTTTCAACCACTAGCCTTTTCAGGGCTTCCATTGGTCCATTCTTCCAGGCTTTTAGAAAAACCACCAATCCGACACGTAAAAAAAAGCCCTTACCGCCACGTTGAAGGTGGCGGAATGCCTCACGATGCATTGCCCCAAGTGCCACTGTCCACTGGATCCCGATCCCGATGGCTGTGTGGCCATGTCCTGTCTGGCCTGCAACGAAGGTGCACCGGCGGAGTCCCATGGTGTCCCATAAAATGCCGGGTGACTGTCACGAATGATGTCACTATGAAACCTATCATTTCGAATGGTAGATTTCACATTCCCGCTCCAGCTCAAAGGTACGTGTCTCCCTCAAAAAAAATGTTTTGCCCTAGATTTAGTATATTATATGCTTGGGATTGCATAGGTATATACATATATATATATACATATATATATGATGAAGCTCAAAGCTACCTTGCTGGCTCACTGCCTCCTTGCTAGCTCAAAGCTCAAAGCTACCTTGCTGGCTCAGTGCCACGTAGCTGGCTCAGTGCCAC